>Ga0123354_10002861_pt1 | contig 23354 bp, 16 predicted proteins | sample TergutLab28metaG_2_FD_97872 | JGI IMG/M metagenome (GOLD analysis project Ga0123354, IMG submission 97872) | Labiotermes labralis P4 segment gut microbial communities from Petit-Saut dam, French Guiana - Lab288 P4 | ecosystem: Host-associated > Arthropoda: Insects > Digestive system > Gut ... | reverse complement strand
TTTACACTTCTCAAACAAAAATTTGGAAGCATCTGGGATCTCACAATGCAATGAAACATAAACAAATCTTGGATCTGTCTTCTTGGAGGGCCTGAGGATCACCTTATAAGGTCGAAACATGTCGCCCTGACAAAATATGATATTTTTATTGTGTATAAAATAAAGTGTAGTGTTATCGACTGACGTGTTGTATTTATATAACACTTCTTGATGGAAAAACACAAAAGCAGTCACCTCTCGAAAATCTATGAACATTTTTGTCGAACACGGTGGTACTGTTCCAAAAAAAAAATGTCAGCAGCCAGTTTCCTGCACGTGGCAATAACTTTATTCAAGTTTGATATCTTGCTGTGAATAAATTTTGTCTCATTAAAATTACAGGCACATACCACCAAATGTAAATTCATAACACGTGTAACTATTGCATCGTGAGTGAGCCAGCTCAATAGCGACAATAAATAAACGAATGTGTCGGTTTAATTGACCACATTTATGGATGGTACAAGTAAATGTACCACCACCACTGTAATACTGCCAAGCACTAAACACAGTAAAATATCTTCATTGCTAGAAGCAGGGTGCGCGATAGAGTAGCGAGTGAATCCCTACCGCCATCTGGTATACATTTCCATCTGCATATTTCAGTCCGAGAATAGCTTCTCAGGATTTTTAAAAGTTTGTACGAGCATATGGAGTTAGGGGTAACTCAAAATTTGTGATTCGGAAGTCAATTACGTAAAATTGGTAATAATAATAATAATAATTTTATTATTACCTATTATTATTATTATTATAGTGTGGCGACCTTAAGAACTTGTGAGTGTGACACCAGCGCCACTGCTGAAATGCGGGAACAGATGTGATTTACAGTAACCATTGTCGACACAGGAAGTATATTAACCACACCAACAGAAATGGTCTTAAATCCTGTAACTAAAGCATATTAGCAGATCCCGGTGGCCGTTCGGTCTAAGGCCTAGGTATGGAGCCGCTTGATTGTTGGGATAGCTGGTTCTAATGCCGCTGAGTGCTTGGATGTTTGTCTATTGTGTTTGTTGTGTGTTGTGTAGGTAGAGGCCTCTGTGACGACCTGATCGCTCCTTCAGAGGAGTCCTACTGGGTGCGCGTGCATATTTGTGTGTGATCTATAAACCTCAACAAAAGGGCGCCCTGGGTCCGAGGTGCGGGCTGTTACGCCACAGATTTAAAAAAAAACACATTAAGATTATAGTTAAATTAAAAGAGTGACAAAATGCTGAGATTTATGAAATACAGTTCGACAAACTCAAATGTACAATACAAGGAACTACGAATATTTCTGTATGGATTTCATTTTTTACGCCTTTTAAAATAGGATTGCTGTATTTCAAAGCGATCTGAGATTGAGGGACAGGCGAGTACATGTTTATAATTAAAAATATGAATATTCAAGACTTTGCTTGCAAGGTCTCCCAAAAGACGGTCACTAAGAAAATATCAAGACAGTGTCTTATGGCTGAAGAAGAGGATCTTCATCGCGCCGCTATAAGAACTACAAACCCCGCCTTTAAGAGCTAATAATTTGCAGTCCTTAAATCATTCGTTCTTCTTGGATCATTTGACCCAGATGAAGAAGGCAGCAGCGCGATCATTCGAAATATCTAGAAGTTTTTTCCACTCGTCGGTATGTAAAGTCGCACAACACTTGAATTTTCTCAGAACGTCAAACCTATCTCTGTGTTTCACAGAGGTACTAAGTATGTCTATGTAATAACTCTTTCAGTAGCAATTAATTCGAACATCGTCACAAATTATGACTCAATATGCTTAAACACGCATTCAGTCGCACCTGGGTCAGACGTCATTCGACGTTTCATGCAATACTATGCAGGTGCCAAATTAAATCACATTTGAACCAATGAGATGCGAGATTTCAGGCCTTTGTCGCAGCGCGAATGAGGTCAGCGCTCTTTTAAAATTTTACACAGTACATATATTAGTTTACTACAAACGTTTCAGGACAACCTATCGGACTCATCTTCAATAGTCAAGCTGTTTCAGACTGCTTAACTCTTGGCATCTCCACCTCTACTATATTTTTCCAAATTATCTCATAAAGGGAAGGATTTAAAAAAATTATTGAACATAAAGTGGGTGTTTTTATTTTTTTTATAAATTTTGTCTCAAACATTTCCCATTCTAAGAAGAATAAAGCGAGTTATGATCACAAAAAGTATATTGACCTTCATGTAAAGTACCCGTTATAATTGTCATATTTTAATTAAACTGAATTTTCCATAAATATTTTCGAAAAGTACTCAAATTCCAAATTTCATTTAAATCCGTCAAGTGGCAGCTGAGTTGTCCCATGAGCATAGTCGGACAGACAGACATGGCGATGGTAATAGTCGCTTTTCTCAATTTTGCAAACGCGCCTCCAAACGGCCCGCAGGTTGTTGACAAACAAACAAACTCTAAGTTGCACAGTCAAACAGTAACAGTTTCAGACTGCTTGACTATTTGAAGATGGATGATAGGTTTTCGCGAAACTGCGGTAAGAAACTACCATATGTGCTGAGTAAAATCCTAGAAGATCGCTAATCTTACTAACCAACAAGATGTCCCAACTCACTGCGAAGTTGTAGGTATAATACTTCCCACCGGGATAAAAAGTAATAACATTAAAAATAATAATAAATGACAAAAAACCGCCATATTGTGCACTGCACACATACATACACTTCGGAAAGTTGTAATGTGAAAGGGCAGAAAGTTTATCATGGGAAATAGAATTTCGTGTAGCACATATTTTAACCACAGGAAAGCTGTAATACTATATGCGCTAAAATGATGAGATTCAGGTATATAATTGTGAATATCCCGCATAAAAGTGATGAATATTATTAATAACAAATAATAAGCAGAGTTCTTAATATTAGACAGATATTACAGGATTCCGAAATGAACGAATTCCCCGCAAGCCCTCGGCTCATGGATCGTACTCACCCTCAGGCGAATCGTCACAGAGGCACGCGAAACAATAATGCAGCCACTTGGCTCGGCACAGCAAATGACGCGTAACATTCGCCAGCATTTGTCTGTATGATTAATCTCTAGACGTTATATCATACACAGGAAGAGATATATGGAGCCATTAGTTGCGCTACGGAGAATTGTATTGCATGCGTTATCCTGAATATTCGACACTGACCAGTGAAGTGATACAGTCATCAAAGTGATGGCACGGTCATGGCAAGTGACGCGGAACCTCGCTTGCACATAGGATAAACGTGAACAGGCGTCGCAAACGATTCCACTAAAAGCTAGCAGTTTCCAAGCCACCAAGACATTTCCCGCCTCTTCGGAAATCTCCATTTTCATTATCGTTTACACGAAAGTCACTTCATTCAATGCATAGGCTAAAATTCACAACTTAAATCCACATTTCTTTAAGATCCACTTTAATATTAGCCTTCCATCAATGCCGAGGACATTCAAGTTCTCTTATCTTCCCCGTTTTACCAAGACAGTTCCTTCTTCCTGTCTCGCATGTGCGCTGGTTGTATTCTTCTGACATACATCTTCTACTTCTTCTTCTTCTTCTTCTTCCATTGGTACTACAGCCCACTGTGGGCGTTGGCCTGTCCAACAATGTCCTTCCATTTTTTCCTATCTGCCACCAACTCTCTCCATCTTCTCACTCCCAGCATTTGAAGATCTCTTTCTACTTCCTCTTTCCATCTTTTCCTGGGTCTTCCCCTTCGTCTCGTCCCTTCCAGTTCTTGAGTGAAGATCTTTTGGGGCATCGTATCCTCCTCCATTCTCTCTAGGTGACCAATGGGATCGGCGTATGATTATTACTGCTGTAGTTATCATTATGCTACTTGTAATGTCGGCATATTAACGCGAACGGTTTGAATAAAGTGGATAATGCATTTAGTTGTGCATTAAAAATCTATTCTCCTAGCCAATACATGAATATCTTAATGAAGTTTACCGAACTTAAAATTAAAGAAATTGAACAGGAACAAAATACAGTATAAATTTACAGTACCTTTTGTTGTAACTTGACACTGAAGAGAACGGTTTATGACAATAAAAATCGAAGTAACGGAAATTCAATGTTTATGCATATCAACACAATGTACTGTAAGTTCCTTTACCCAGACTTAATGTGGGAACACAGCAGTGTGCTCCGTGCAAGGAATATCGCTGATTCGTTCACTGACTACAGCACACGTCCTGCAACGACTCAGCTGAAGCCGACAGCACGGATAACACCCTAGCCGAACCGCACCTTAACTCCAAGACACAGCAAACCAAGAAGGAAACAGCCAATGTGGTAGTTCAACAATAAAGTCGCAAATTCCTGAAGATGGGCATATTAATGCCCGAAACATATTGAGTATCTAAGAAGTAAAATGAAAATAGCAAGTGACATCTAGCTGATTTTTATTCTTCAACTATCACAATGATGCAGGGTCCAATAAACATCAGATACACAGAAATACTTTGTGTCTATTTTCTCATATGCCTATGCAGCACGTAAGAGATCCTCGTGGCAGCCACCCTACTTATTATCTGATATTATCACTGCAACGGGAGGCTTGCACACACACAGAGGAGGGGCTTCGATGTGGCACAATAAATTCTGACTTCAACGAAAACAGTAAGTTACTTCTGACACGAAGCCTCAGGTCGTGAATTCGGGTAGGTGCATTAAGTTCGAACTCCGAACTTTCATAATTAAAGTGACAGGGGAGGGGAGGTGTGAATGACAGCATAAAACTTATGATAACGGATTAAGTGCCCAGTTGCCACTGGACATGATTTTGGTCTTGATTTCGACCAGTACGCGCCATCACAGAATGCAACTTGTAAAAACATGCAAAAGCTAACCATTTTATGTATTCACAATCCATCGTCTCAACAATAATTTTCTAACATAATATCCGTCAAATTATTGTGACTTCACAAAATAAAGTTAGGTTATATAATAAAAATAATAATAACCACAGCAGTCGCATTACAGGCCTGGACAGGCCCTGAGGTTTCCAGGAAGTTAAGGTTCCCTGATTTCGTGACAACGGCACAGGATGGTGGTAAGGTTGTCAGCCTTACGCACCGGCCGCTTTTTAACCCCAGGAAATACTCCTGGTACTCATTTCTGTTAGAGGCTGAGTCGACCCCAGGGCAATAGTGCGATCGGAGGGATTGTTTGTCAATGAAAAATCCACTGAAACCAGTTGGGATCGAACCAGTGATCTTCCGATTTGTAGCAAAGCACATAAACCATTCTGCTACCGCGGTCCCCCAATAATAATAACCAAGCCAAGGTAACCATATTGTGGAATCAACAAGTACAAACTGACAGAACTATCTCCAACAACAAACCAGACATTATAACCCGTGATAATGAAAAGGGAACATGTATGTTAATAGACGTTGCAATCTCAGGAGACAGAAATGTGATTAAAAAAGAAGCTGAGAAGATTCTAAAATATAAAGACCTTATAATAGAAATACAGCGTATGTGGAATGTAAAAACAAAGGTGATACCAGTAATATTGGGGCGACTGGGACTATTTCAAAGTTATACAGAAAATACGTCAGCAACATACCAGGAAAACATGAAGTCAAGGAACTACAGAAAACAGCCATATTGGGCACTGCACACATAATTCGGAAAGTACTAATGTAAAAGTACAATAGATTAAACACTGAAACTAACGGTATAAGCACCATGAATAGTAACAACAGAATAGCTACAACACTCTAGTCCCTAGGGACATAATTTGTCTCAGGAATATAAGTATAAATACCCTGCCTAAAGGTGATAATGAATAGATTATAATAATAATAATAACAATATTTATTTATTGCAATTGGGTTGTTACTCGGTGGCAGTGGTTATTTTACATGTATACAAAACATGAAATTAGTTACTAATAAATTTAAGTCAGGAGGACTACATGAGAAGCATGTAGTGGCAACTTGGAAACTTGGGAACCATCTCAGCATTTGCGTTTACGCAAAGGGAAACCAAGAAAAACCTGTGTTGAGGTGGCCGGTCGCAGGACCTTCCGAATACTGACTTTTAGCCAGCAGTCCGGCATCTAAAGTAAATAAAGCAATGCACACAGTACAACAAATACACATAAGATGACAACAATACACACAAGACAAGTACAACAATACACACAGCCAACAAACAACACACAAGGCCAACCAACAACTAATTACACACAAGACAACTTAAAACCAGCAACAATACATACGAGACAAATTAGAATACAACATGTACAACAGGTAAAAACACCCAAGTAAGACAGTAATGCGTGTAGTTTCTTGTAATTGTTTTTACCCCAATCATTAATTCACTCACGCTTTCACTCCAGTCCTTCACTTCTCATCACTAACTACTCCCATAAACCTTCTCCATAAAGACTCGTCCCCCCCCCCTCCGCCCTTCTCTATACTGCACTTCACTTCATTTCATTCCACTTCACTTTGCTCCATCCTCTATAATCAAGAACCAATAAAACAAGCACCTATTTCTTGTATTTATCACTTTCTTACTGACTTCTGAGAGACCACTTGCGAGATTCCTTTCTCAAGTTTTCTAGCTAAGTTGTGAGATTTCATGTGTGATACCCGAACTCGTGGGTTCCATTAAGTTTCAATGGGAGTATTTCAATGGCAGCATGACGCGAAGTGTGGGGGTAAAAACCCTCTCCAGAAAGGTAATATAAGGAGACTAAAGAACGGTGCCGGTGTCGTCCCAACATTAGGATCGTGGGGTGTAGGTTTGCAATGAGTTGGGTTTTCACAAGAAACGAAACAGCTCAAGTTAGCTGCTGACTCTAGTACAATGGAACGCCGTGCTGCGAAAGGAATCTTCAATCTATCTTCCTACCGTTACCGACAAAGTGTTCAACACCGTCCAAATTCCAATATGACAGAGAAACAGATACCCGAGAAGTTTAATTCTGTTCTCTTACAAAATCACGAGAAGGCAAGCTGGTTGTGTGGCGAGCAACGGTTACCAGTACATTGGGCATAAATTCCACGACATATTTCATAGGGACCGCAGACTGTTCGATAACGGTAATTTGCAGGTACGGAATTCCCGTCGTGTTTTCAATACTGAGACACTATATATAACTCCATTGTCTAACACAACTTTTATTGCATAAAATAAATGTTTGAAAGATAATTAAAACATCATGACAGCTACATGTTTCGGCTTTCTTCCTAAGGCCATCTTCAGGCTGTGACTTAGAGGATTTTCTGATATAAAATTCACAGTGTTTTCAAATACGATATATCATTTACATAAATTCGTTTTGTATGCTAGGATATAAAATAAAATTTGATAATTAGTTATAAAATTACGTAAGTTACTAGAGTAAAATAATATAGATAAAATAGAAATTATTTTGTGGGGATTGTATTGTAATTCTTGTGGAAGTTTTTGTCGTGGACTTCTTCTCGTAGATATGTGTTAAGTATTTAATTATTGCATTGTGTGGAGATATTATAGAGTCTTGCTGGGGAAACCGGAGGGACAGAGACCACTGGGGAGACCTATGCGTAGATGGGTGGATAATATTAGGATGGATCTCCAGGAGGTGGGATGTGATTATATGGACTGGATTGGGCTGGACCAGAATAGAGACAGTTGGCGGACGCTTGTGAGTGCGGTAATGAACCTTCGGGTTCCGTGAACTGCGGTGAATTTCTTGACTAGCTGCAAACCAGTTAGCTTCTCAAGAAGAACTCTGCACCATGGAGTAAGTAAGTAAACTGTGTGGAGATAAAGGGCCCAATCCCTATTATTGCATTGTGCAGAGCTGTAGTATCTGTCCATATGAACCATTAGATGGATGTGTTGAAGCTGTAAATTACTGGATCGTATGTGTTGTGCGTTCTTGTCGGAATCTTGCCTCATGTATAATTCACGTCTTTCTTCTAGAATGTGGATGCACTCGATTTTAGTTTTGTAAAATTTTCAGTATTGGTTTGGCACTTATTAGCACTTGAAATTTTTTAGTCACCTAGAATTTAGTCACTCTATATATAAGGCACTTGATTCCGTCTTAGAGAATGTAGAGTTTTATGTGTGCTGGTCTTCAGCTTCACTCCTTCCAAGTCCAAGGTTAACTATTCAGTTTTTGTTTATGGAATGTTGGTTATATTTGAGTCCTTTTTTCAATAAGGTATTTTCTTTGTCGGAAAAATTTACATTGATATTACTTATAACTCTAGGTTAGAATGAGATGTTTTTATGGTGTTATGGTTTGTTTTTGTGTTAATCTTGTTAGTTTCATATCAAGGTTTTTTATATTTTGATCTCATTATCCCTTTCAGTTTTTCTTCAATTGTATGTTGGATGTAAGGCCATAAGTTACTCCATGAATTGCCCAAAATTATGTGTAATTATAAGAAATGTTGGTTCAATTGCTGTTTTTTAGTGTAAAGGTATTTAATCTAGTATTTTATTCTTTTGGTGGAAGTTTTTTGTTGTTCTGTATATTTGGATGCTAGGGATGCATTTGTTATTTTTATAATCTTTACCTGCTTCGATAGCGGTATATACACTCGTGCATCTGACAAACATAAACATTGTAGAAATACGGTCTCAAGCTTCGTAGACTCCACTTGAAATGTGATGGCACACGGTGACGCACGGGAGGAGAAGTGAAGGGGAAACTGGCGAATGAAGTGGGTAGCCAGTACTCTTCACACTAACTCAGAACATGGTGTATCCAGCATTACTACCGCTGACGCGCATACCTCGGCTGTCAGTAGTCGACTGAAGTGACACCCCCGCCGATTTAAATGGACTCGTCCGTTTCGCCTAAAGACGAAATCGGGTTTCTGCACGTGTGCCTTCACATTTCAACTGGCCTCTACCTCCAAGAGTCCCCATTGTTGTCATGTTTAGGTTTGCTAGGGGCCCTCATGCATGCTTAAAGAGAAAGGAAAGATTTAGTCTTACGTCATAATACTTTGTAAGTGACGTGGGTCGTTCGATATCATATGGACGGACTCAGACTCTTGTAATGACAGCCGAAGCTTAGACACCCAGATGCGCGGCGTATAGCCGACGGTCAAAAATAGCAAAACGGATAAATGGGACAGTCAAAATTCCCATTTAACAAAAAAAAAAAAATTCTCCTCACGAAATGATTTTCGCAGTCCGTATGCCACTAATGCCAGGACGTTAATATTTCGACTGCGATAAACTCGAAACACACATTATCGATATATCTGTGTAACAGCGTAGTTACGATTAGGCCTATATATGTCAATTCAAGCTTGTAGAAAAATCAATCTAATTCAATACAAACTGTATGATAGAGCAAATGTAAAGCAAGAGTAATGACATCTGCATTTTGCAGTATTCTTTAACTACCAATATACAACTTGAACACGTTTCACTTCTACTGAACCATAATCAATGCGCAAGGTAGCAGAACTGTAGCGGCTGCGAAGTGCGACACAAAATGCTAACGACTAACTACCACGCTCTATACGAGTATGTTAAAACGGGGCACCAGAAATTCTGCCTTTTAATCTCTATAATTAGCTAATCAGCATAAAACAATCCCTGGACCACGACAGAGTTTTGTGGTATGTGATCGAGTACCTGAAAGGCCAGCGGGAGAAGGTAAACTGAATTTGTTACCCTTCAGCCCTCTCAAGACTAAAATTAGCCTGGATTGCATTTAAAGTTTCAGTTCGTAGTGCCAAGTAAATACTTCCTGTCTCCATTACAAGAACTAGTACGTTAGTGCCACATGTACAAATTGTCGCTGTTGTAAGGATCAATAATGAAACGCATAGTTAGAATCTGAGGTAAAAAATGTGGTATTTAATTCTAAACCTGGTTGCACATATTAAAACCGACGCAATATAAAGTACTAAGAATGACTATATTTACAGTCATAAATTTGTTCCTAATTAGACAAGTAAATGTATGTACGATTATCCAGTTCATTTGCGCATGTTCCACTTTCGGAATGTAAATATCATTGGATTTACTTACTAATTTACTTACTTCCTTACTCACTTACTCACTCACTTACTTTCTTACTTACTTATTCAATTACTAAATTACTTACTCACTAACTTACTTATTCACTCACTCACTCACTTACTCACTCACTCACTCATTTACTCACTTACTTACTTACTTACTCGCTCACTCACGCACTTACTCACTTCCTTCCTCCCTTCTTTACTTACTTACTTATTTACTCAATTACATACTTACTCACTCGCTTAATCACTCGCTCACTCATTCACTCAATTACTCACTTACTTACTTACTCACTTACTCAATCACTCACTCACTTACTTACTTACTTACTTACTAACTTACTTACTTACTTACATCATGGTGCAGAGTTGAGAAGCTAACTGGTTTGCAGCTAGTCAAGAAATTCCCCGCATTTTACGGAACCCGAATGTTCATTACCGCACTCACAAGCGTCCGCCACCTGTCTCTATCCTGGGCCAGACCAATGCAGTCCATATACCCATATCCCACCTCCTGGAGATCCATCCTAAAATTATCCACCCATCTACGCCTAGGTCTCCCCAGTGGTCTCCTTCCCTCCGGTTTCCCCACCAAGAACCTATACATCCTCCTCTCCTCACCCATATATGTCATTGGGCATTTGAAGGAAAATTGGCCACTTAATTTTATTCCGAAAGGACGCTTGAATTTTTACTAAATTTATTTTCTTTTGGCACTGCGGCCAAACGCGGGTTATGGCCTCCTCATTCATGAGGTTTCTAGATCACATATAACGACGCACCACAGTTGGAAGGACTCCTCTGGGCAAGTGAGCAGCCCAAAGCAGAGACCTCTACCTGACGACACACAATATTCACAACAGACAGACATCCATGACCCCAACGGAATTCGAACCTACAATCTCAACAGGCGAGAGGCCTCAGACCTATGCCTTAGACCGCGCGGCCACTGGGATCGGCTTTATACTACACACGATAACATTTTAATGATTTTTGGTGACGCAACAACCCAAATTTGTCCTGGGCCGCTTCGTTTGTGAGTTAACTAGGTCACACACAGCCAGTGGGACTCAACTTAAGGAGCGATCAACTCGTCTCAGAGGCCTCTACCTACACAACACACAACAAACACAATAAACAAACATCGAAGCACTCAGCGGGATTAGAACCAGATAACCCAACAATCAAGCGGCTGAATACCTAGGCCTTAGACCGAACGGCCACCAGGATCTGCTAATATGCTTTAATTACAGTATTTAAGACCATTGCTATTGGTGTGGTTAATATACTTCCTGTGTCGACAATGGTTACTGCAAATCACATCTGTTCCCGCATTTCAGCAGTGGCGCTAGTGTCATTATCACAAGTTCTTAAGGTCGCAAAATTTTATTATTATTATTACCAATTTTATGTAATTGACTTCCGAATCACAAATTTTTAGTTGTCCCAAATTGCACATGCTCATACAAACTTTCGTAGTACAGACCCATGAACTACATTCTCACTGTGATGGACATAGCGGTTAGGCTATTCTAGGACGTCACACAGTGTGATGCATGTATGAGAGGATCGAAGGATGCAGCTGCCTGCACACTCAGCAGACAACATAAGGGATAGTCTTGTAACGTGGAACAGAGGAAGCCAGTACCTCTGAAACACTAATCTCTCTTCCAGTCGACACCAAAAATATCGGTTGGTATCTTTCACTTCTCCTTATACCTCCAAAAATAGTAGAAGGAAGCAGGCATTGCATTTCGTCCCTATGTGTCTTACATTATATACGGGCATTAGACCACATTAACCTCCCAGCCGCAATATGAAGGTTCACTGGCAGTCACGGTGTAAGGGTAATTAACGGAGACACTTCGTATTTACTATTGCTCCATTTAAGTGTGCAGCAAAGAGGAATATGAGCACACACTGCTGCGAACTAAAGGAAAAACGAGGAAATCCTGCATCGTTTTTAACGAGGTTCGTTTGACTTAGTCATACACATTTCCTGACTTTACGTCTACTGACTGTGTGAGTCATGCAAGTAGCGATATACCTGTGGATCGTCAGCAGTTAGGGCTACAGTCAATTCAGTTCATTGAAATGGTGCATACATTTGACATACCACATAACTGTATATTCTGTATACTCGTATATTCTGGTAAGAGGGACATGTATTGAGTGAGGAATATAACGTCACGTTGGCAGAAAGACACGTCAACAAAACGCAGTGTACATTTCACTGTGTATTTTTGCTTTAAATTGATTTCAGACAATATCGATATTATGTCGGGGGAACAAAATGGCTCTTAATGCAGCAGTACACTTTTGGAGTGCAGAAATTTATTATAAGTAAAGCAATTATCCGAGCAAAACGTGTTTATGATTTACAAAGCATCGCGCCATGATTGTCATACTCTTTGTTGATGACAAAGTTGTATCAGGGGGGGCCTCTTTCTGTCAGTAATGCTGTGCTTCTGTAAATTTTGCAGTAGCTTCGTCTGATGATCTTAACGGGTGAATTACGTAATGAGTTTTTGCAAAAGCAGAATTTCTTTTACAATAAAACAGTTATGAGTGACTGCTTTGTTTTTGGACTAAATGAAAGAATATACGAACAATTAAAAAAAAGTGAATTGCACAAACAAAGGGCAAAGGATGGTTCGGTGACGAAATTGCGAGAGAGAATCGTAAAATGAATAATATTATTCCTGTAAAAGTTATTTTTGATTTTTCTACGTAGTCATCCAGTGACTCAAAATTAGCATGTGTGACAAATAGCAGGTTTCATCTCTAGAACAGAATCATAAGATTGTGGTCCTTTTTCGCCCAGACGGCTGCCCGATTCACTCGATATTCCAATCAGTAGCGCAAGTGATTGGAAGAGACTCGAAATAAATTAGTATTAGAACTCCAATTAAAATACAATATGTTGATTACTTACTTCTTTACTTACTTCCTTACTTACTTGATTACTTACATACTTACTCCTTGGAGCAGAGCCATTCTTGAAAAGCTAACATGTTCTCAGCTAGTCAAGAAATTCCCCGCTTTCAATGGAGCCCGAAGTTTCGTTACAGCGTTCACAAGTGCCCGCACCCTGTCCCCATCCTGAGCCAGATCAATCCAGTTCATGCCCCACTTCCCACAACCTGAATATCACTCTTAATATTCTCATTCCATTGATGCCTGGGTCTTCCAAGTGGTCTCTTTCTCTCAGTATTCCCCACCAAAACCCTGTGTACACTTCCCCTCCTCCAATACGTGCTACATGCTCCGCCCATCCAATTCTTCTCGATTAGATCACCCGAACAATACTGGGATACAATATGTTGCTATGAAACTTGTATTCGTTCCTCTAACATTCTTCAAAGTTCCGGAAACTTGGAACAAACAGCTTGCTATCGAGACCTATATATAAACCGTACAATGTTAGAACAGTGGGCTGTGTAGTGAAGACAACTGACATATGGCGTGCCACATTGGTACTGCTGCACAAGCTACTGAACAATGTAGCAAGGCCCGGGTAATAATATAAAGTATGAGATGGATTTGATTTCTGTTACCCGAACAAGGCACGGTGCAGTAGGCATAGTATTAGCCCATACATTCTCCACTCACATTATGTTATGATTTTGCGTTTTTGCTTGCTTTCAATTGGACTGGACGAAATCGAGGTTGGTCAGAGAAGAGTTTGAACTCCTGATGTCAGAATTCTTAACAATCTCATTTTGAATGACAACGGAAAGAAAACCGTTGTACTTCAAAACTCGGTAAAGTGATGATCTCAGCAATTAACCAACTTGCTGCACAAAATCTTGTTTTATAGTAAGTTTATTATATGCCTCTACATGTTTCGAGCACAATGTGCTCGAAACAAAATTTTGTGCATCAAGTTGGTTAATTGCTAAGTTTGTACTGAGAAGAACGGTCAGCAAAACATAAAAAAAAAAAGTTTTGATAGTTTCACAGTCAGTTCAATGAGGCATGACTTAGCATTGGTTTAAGTTTACTTCTGTGACGCGACGTCATTTAAACCAACACATTACGCCATTACAACTGTTGCCTCAACGAGAAACACTAAATGCCGGCTACAAAATTCTGTTGCATCGTGCAGTTTACGGCCCAACAAGTGGGTGAGTGCAATAAAATGTCAATACGCATCTTCACACATTTCAAAACAGTTTAAGTGCTACGGCTCTGTAAGTACCTTCCTAACATCATTCGGCACTTGTATCGAGTTGCTATGTCCTCTCACACAAACCATTTTTCATGAGCAGCTCTTTTCCGTGTGCTGCCATAAGCTTCAATGTTTTACGTGCGTATCTTGTTCCTGCATTCTCCCATATGGTACAAAATTTTGTATACGTACTTTTTTCTTAAAGTTTCTATGACTTTCGCCACCTTCTTCTCCTTCTAACACGCAACGTGCATAATGCACAGGTACATGTTGCAGACAGTGCTGTTGCATTTGACGTTTGTGTGACCGTGCATCACTAGCACAATGATATCAGCAATCAACAAGATGCTGCAAAATTTGTTTTATTGATTCTTTTAAGCTTGCTCTACACGTTTCGGGCGATAGTTTCGCCCATCTCCAGGAGCACTTTGACTGTATATACAGCTTTTTGGAACAATGTATCGACTTTGCTGTCTGCTGCCGAAAGGTGACAAGCTTTTTGGAAAAATGTACCGACTCTGCTTATTCTGCCGACCAGTGACAGTGTTACCGGTCGGTTCCAAAAAGCTGTATATACAGTCAAAGTGCTCCTGAAGATGAGCGAAACTATCGCCCGAAACACGTAGAGCAAGCTTAAAAGAATCAATAAAACAAATTTTGCTGCATCTTGTTGATTGCTGATATAAATGCAGTTACAGTTTCGGAACATCAGTACGTGGTACACAGATAACACTTCATATTTATGACTACAAACAGGCCTCTAATATTTATTGGTGTCTTATTCATAACAGTTTATTGTACGATTTGGTTTCTCTTGTGGCGGGTTTGTTGGTTATTTTCCGAGCAAAACATACACCCGAAATAAGTTTAGAAAAATCTGCAAGACAAACAATTGGTGCTCATGGATTCTGATGTAATATTTGTTGTAGGCGAAGTTCTTTGACGTCCACACAGCAAAATAAAGTTCGGATTGACTATGGGCTGATGTAAAGACCTTAAACTGTCTTAACTAAGAACTGTCAGAGTACACATTCATCGACGTCGATCCCAGTGGCCGCGCGGTCTATGGCGTGAATCTGTGACCGCTCACTTGCTGGGATTTCAGGTTCGAATCCCGCCGGAGGCATGGAAGTGTCTCTTGTGAGTGTTGTTTGTTGTCAGGTAGAGGTCTCTGTGTCGGGCTGAGAGCGCGTCCAGAGGAAATCTACCGAGTATGGTGTGTCTGAGTGTGATCGTGAAGCCTCGATAACAAGGAATCACTGACCCACGAAGGGCTATTGCGCCGTGGGGCGGGGAGATGATTCATGGACGACGTTTATATTTACGTACTCTGGACCCTCATACCGCATCTAGCCAAATTACACACCAGTTAAAATTTAGGTGTGAAAAACGTGATTCTCGCTCCGGGGAATATCAAACCCTTGCTGTGAGAAATAGTCTCCTGTCATCCAATTCCAATACTAAGATACACGTGGCGATGTCGAATGAAGAATTCCTTCTTAGACCCTCTGTCTACACACTGATAGCACGTTACTACATTGTCGCTCCTGCTAATGCACGGACTAGATATCGGTACTGATTTGTTGCTGATTTGTAGTGGGTAAATTATTCTAACAAAGTTTAAACGAAATGCTGCAGGCTTGGTAAACAACCGAAAGTAAAAAAGAGTGGGGGGTGGGGTGGGGGGGAGTGGGGGGAGGAAGTGGGGGTGGGGAGGGAGTGGGGGGGGGGGTGGGGGAGAAATCACTACAACTTTGTCGCCATGATTTGGTTTCGCACTACAACTGTTTTGACTGTTCTTAGCTTAGGCTTGCTGAAAAGAATTTGTACAGCACTGTATGCATTAGCCCAATATTCCAATTATTACATCCGACTCAATTAAAATTTTAATTACATTCATTCTCTTCAAGGACAAGTTTCTTCAACTTCTGTGTTCCAATTACCTTTGGCGATGATAACTCAATCCGTATTTAATTAATTTTACGACATGCAATGAATTTTTACTTTTCTATACGTCAATTTGCTATTCCTGGAAGGTTTTTAAACACTGTTTTACGATTTAACTGATTGGCTTTAATCAATACACAGAGGAAAGAGGGAAAGGGTTGATGGGCAGTGGAGAAATGAAGTAATTATCTTCTAAGGGTGGAATGGGCAGCAAATGGGGCCACGTGGTGACTGCTTTCAGTTAATGTGTTCAATTGTTAATGAAGTCACAGCGCGGGTGTAAAATACTAGCCTGTAATTATTGTATTGTGTTCCCTCCAACCTCAGGCGTCGCGTCTGTTTCAGTAACGCATCGGTTACAACGGCATTAATCCGTACATTCGGGAGTTTCGAAGAACCTGAAGTAGACGCGTCCAAACTTGCTTCGTAGTGAAGATTCAATTCTTCGCGGATTCGGGCGCCGTGTGCATCGCTATGCAGGCAACGAAGATTCGGAGGAGACTGTACCTTTTCTGTCAGGTACAGTCTATGAAATTGAAGGGGCACACACTGTGGGAACGTTGCTACAGATTCCCGGCCATACGGCGTCCTATCCCTCAACTCTCGCATGCTCATAACTTCACAGCTTGACAAAGACTGTCGATGTATGTTTTCTTCTGATACACTGGATAATTAACGATGTTTCTTGACAGGGTGATGGCCTCACTGACCCCTGCAGATGAGAACATCATGCTGTCTCGAACCTTCAGGCACCAGTCACTCAGTCACGTGGCGATACATGCTAGAAAAATGGATTAAAAAACTGTACCGGTGCTAAAGCATAAAAACTGTACCGGTGCTAAAGCATAAAAAACTGTAGCGGTGCTAAAGCATAAAAAACTGTATCGGTGCTAAAGCATAAAAAACTACCGGTTCTAAAGCATAAAAAACTGTACCGGTGCTAAAGCATAAAAAATCATAAAAAGTTTGCAAATATTAGGCCAGAAATAGTGAAAGCTACAATACATGAAGTTTTATTATAACAATAATTTGACGACGAACAGACAAATATGTAGACAGTCTACATTTTCATTTTAATTCCGTGGATATTTTATTGCCAAGGAACGTATGTGAAAAGAAAGTTATGCCGACGTCTGGTCCGGTCGAGGCGAAGTAGAGAATTGCGATAGCTAGCAGTTGCGTAGAAATTCAAAGGAATTACATCTAAAACAGATAAAGGACGATCACTTTTGTGTTTAGGTGAAGAGGATGTCCAATACGTATTACTGCACAGTTTCCAAACAAGAAACTGACAAAAGAAATTTTTGAAACCGAAAGGAATTGGGTATGAACATGGAGACGACATGAAAGAAATTGTTTAAGACGCACTAGCAAAGTTCAGGTAACTGACTTAGGCAGATATTTTATTTATAAAATCTCATATATAAATATTTTAACAAAATAAAAGTTTTGTCAATATCGTTTGCGCCAAACGGTGACAGGCCGCTAGAATAACAACTAGTTATTGATGGCCATACTGTACCAAGAACTGAAGGGAATATATTTTTATCATTATTGTTATTATTTACCACATTTATGCATCGACTACCTTCGGACTGAACAATCCGGAGTTCGAACCCCGCTGGGTCAAGAAATTTTCTTTTTTTCAGCGCCCGTCCGAACCGGCCACGAGGTCCACCCAGCCTCCTGTACAACGGGTGCCGGCTGTCGTTCCCAGGAGCGACTGGGGCGTGGCTTTAACCACCCACACCCATCTAACGACAAGGTTAAAAGAAGAGTAGAGACATACCCCTACTTCCGCGCTTTGCCTTCATGGCCTGTTATAGGCCACCTTTACCCTTACCTCTATAAAGGCTATGAGACTTATACACTAGAAACAATCCTTGTGTCTAGGATACATAATGTTGCAGCTATATTGTAGTCACAATATACGGTACGTGTTCGACAAGTGGTCTGTACATTTACATGAGAATTTTCAACACTGCTTTCCAGGTATAATTTGTCAGGTATTATTTGAGTGATTCTGAGATGCATTCCGTTGGCACTAATATTACTGATATCACTTTGTTCGTACATTACACATACACTGCATTTTTATTTTATGGTTTTCTGTTGTTGTGGTCGTTGTTCTATCAGAATAAAATCCTTGGCGGTATTTCTAAAAAAATTCAATTCTACCATAAAAGTGCACCAAATGCCATTGCATAATATCAGTAAACCCGAAATCTCAATGAATTCGTAAATACTTAACACCAATTTTCTCTCATGACCTACCACCTCCCGTAATCAGAATTACGTTTTATACTGAACGCAAATGGAATGGTGTGTATCCCATATTTTAGAACAGTAAGACTGGTGCGAATGAAGACGACAAGAAATCTTTGTAGGAAAACATTCGAACATCCACTTCTGAGTAAATATTTGACAAAAGCAGTAGAACTGCTGAAGAGCTATCAGTTGATACCGAGCGAGAAAGAAAAGATATATCACGGCCCCCTTTTTCTCGGGATATAATAAGTGTAATTTATTTCTGCTGTCGTATACGATTCCCTTGCGCTACCGGATCGTAAATTTTTGGCTCAGAAGAAACAAAAATATATCCATTTGCATTTCTGTTTCTTCAGGGTCTTGAGCACATCCTAAATATTATACCCAGGTTATGGAATGTTCTCAGAAAACAACTACCGAACAGCTGGCAAAAAAACACTGAACGCGTTTACAGTACGGTTACAGGCTTCCGCCGCGAAGTAGATGAGACCGGCACCCTTCTGGTTTATTATGCAGTGAGTAGTGGTAATTTCTTACCGATGTTGTGGAATAACCACGCGGTCCCATTTTCAAATGTAAAAAAAAAAACTTCTTGGGTTATTGAATCTTGAATATGGAACCGACAGGTTGTCCGGAAACGTCGGTAAGAAATTACCACTACGCGTTGCATAACAGCCCATAAGAGCGCAGTTCTCGTGTTGGCAGTACATGAAACTGTAAAAAACGCTGATCACAAGTAATAAGACGTAATAATATTTATGTGTTTTTTAGTCACATGATGGTAACTCGGAATTAATAAGAGAGACGTTTAAAAAATAAATTTACAATGCGTATATTTGGGTTAATTATGTATAACTCCAATAAGAAGAGTTATGCAATCATTTACACACACACACAACCATATACACACAATAGAATTACATGTTACTCATAAACTTAAAATATCCTAATTCTCTCAGTGATAAATCGTCGTACTCAGGGAGACGTCAATACGAAGGCATGTATAATATTACTACATCAATCACACAACATGAAAATGAAAATTGTGGGGCCTACGAACAATACTTGAGTGAAATAAAATGAAATTCCAACTTGATGCAAAAAGGTTATTTTATTAATGTATTCTTAGCTCGACATGTTTCGGGTACATATGCCCATCATCAGGAGAATTAGATGTGTAGTTGCAGAATATGGTTTTCTGCACCGAGTTTGTGGAATGGTGGTGGTCTTGAGAGCCGCTGCGTATGTCGTGTGTACGGTGCGGATGGTGCCGTGCGGCACGGCACCATCCGCACCGTACACACAACTCACGCAGCGGCTCTCAAGACCACCACCCTTCTACAAACACGGTGCAGAAAACCATATGCTGCAACTCAACATCTAATGCTCCTGATGATAGGCGTATGTACCCGAAACATGTAGAGCTAAGAATACATCAATAAAATTACCTTGTTGCGTCAAGCTGGCATTTTACTTCATTTCATGAGGACGATGCATCGTCAAACAAACTTCAAATACTTGAGTGTCTCAAATTCATAAATGTTCATTTGACAAAAACAGCAGATTTACATACATGCAAAAAGAGAGTAATAAGGTGGCAGAAATAATAATCGTGGCTGTCAGGTGTAGACTCCAGTTGAAATGTGATGGTACACGTTGAAGCATGGGAGGGGAAGTGAAGGGAAAACTGGCGAATGGAGTGGGTAACCAGTACCCTTCACACTACCTCGGAACATGGTGTATCCGGCATTACTACCGCCGATGCGCACACCTCGGCTGCCAGTAGTCGACTGAACTGACGCCCCCGCCGATTTAAATGGACTGGTCCTTTTCGCCGAAAGACGAAATCTGGTTTCTGCGCGTGTGCCATCACATTTCAACTGGCCTCTAATTACCTTCACTGTCTCAAACACGTTTTGCTAAGCTTTACTGCACAATCATTTTAATTCATGTAGCGTGCGTATTTTATCATTTTTATTGTAACCCATAAATGCACAATTATTTCATAAACGTATATATCACAACAGTCTTTTGTGTAATCTATAATGCTACATGTTTCGATACTTTCATGTCATCATCAAAATAACTTAAGAAGGCATTGGTTATAACCCCCTAATAATAACACGAAAGTGTCGAAACATGTATCAGTATAGATTACACAAAACAAAGTTGTGAGATACACGTTTATGAAATAATTGTGCCTTAGTTGGTCACAAAAAACTAAAAAATAAAAAAGTTACTAATTTGACGTTCAGGTAACCGCATAAATTCTCATAATAAAACCAATTAGATTCACTAATTTCTCAAATTTATTTTTGAAATAAAAGTCTACATGTTACGAACAACTCCTCTGTCCATCATCAGGAGTTTTTCACTGTACACACAGCAATGGCGTATGTTATACAGGTTTGCTGACAGCTTGCGATCAGGAACTCCTGCTGATGGACAGAGTAGTTGTTCGTAACATGTAGAGTTTCATTCCAAAAATAAATTTGAGAATTTAATGAATCTAGTTGGTTTTAATGTAAGAAAAAATTTACTGCACAATTTTCACTTCCCACCCAAAGACATATACTAAATTCGCAACTTACGGGTCACTGGGATTTGAACATTGTGAAGCTAAGGGATGAAAGTTGGAACATATCAGTTGCGACGATTAGAGAAGAAATGCCATTCGTATCTGTCTAAAAGAAAATGTTCGCACACGCGAAGATGAGGAAAGAAGTTTCTGTAAAAATATGTTTTATGTTGCAATAAAGTCACAGGAACAAAGAACGTTGGTGGGTGCACCGAAATGACAGAATTTAGAAAGACAAGGCGAGATGCACGTTGAAGACTCCGACAGAAAACAAAGACAGGTGGAGGAAACGTGACAAATGTAAATATAATTCGACGTGAGAGTTGCAGCAAGACTATTACGAAATTATTTAGACGCAATTACCTAATGCTAGCGGGCCCTACGCGGCGTGTTTTGTGTTTGATAATCTTGTGGTATCATTCGGCCGGTCCGAGTGGCCGCGCCGTCTACGGCGCAAGTCTGGGACCTCTCAATTACTGAGACTGTTGGTTCGAATCCCCCCGGGGGCATAAATATCTGTCTCTTGTGAGTGTTGTGTGTTCTTAAGTAGAGGTCTTGGCAATGGACCGATCACTCGTCGAGAGGAGTCCCACTGAGTGTGGTGTCATGAGTGTGATCTTGAAACCTCGAAAAGGAAAAGGCCTAGTACCACAACGAATATAGAGCAATAAACAAAGAGTGGTTCAGTGGAATAAAATGTTCACTTATATTCATTACAATATACAAATAATGAAGCACACGTTGAAGTAAAGTTACTAATTTCAAGTACGTTAAAAGGGGTATATGGATAAATTTAAAATACATTCCGTAACTTCTGATTCACGCAAAATCCAGCTGAGGATTTTCATTTCTGAACAAAACACAAAATTATTTACAAAAGCGGTACCTAACCTACGTCAATCGACTAATAAATAAATGAAAAATCTAAATTGTGAAGTGAGAGAGAAAACCAACAAGATGCAACAGTTAGATTTTATTATCAATACTTTCTCAACATGTATCGGGCATCATTATGCCCATCTTCAGGAGAACAAGCCGTGTGTTACTGCACATGGTGTGCTGCGCTGTAACAAGCGGGGAAAAGGTAGATATTAGCTGTAATGTTGAGAAAGTATTGATAATAAACATCTAACTGTTGCATCTTGTTGGTTTTCTCTCTCACTTCACAATTGCTCACGATGCACGGTCACAGAAACCTAAAGAAAAATTTAAAATTTCCCTCTACAATAAGACTTATAATACTACCGCATATGGCAAGGAAACAGGACACACTTGTACATTACCTAAAATGAATTCCTATATTTGTAATGGTGTTATATTACTCATTTCCCCTTGTGAAGTTTCTTCAAGCAGGTCGCAATGACGTATTAGGCAATATTTTCAACTTTCAGAGGATCAACACCTTGCGTACACAGTTTCTGGATTTTACCTGCGAACGCCTGAAGTAAGTATCATACTTCTCATCTAAGACGCTTTCCTGTTACGTTGAACTCAGTCGGTGGTACGACCGCCATTAACATTACTTAGATATGTTAAAGTGATACTTAATTCAATATAATATGTAATGTGACATTTGCCAATACTTGAAACAGAGTTACAGTGACCACAGGCTTTTGTTTCCAGCATCTTCAAAAACGTTACGAAAGGATCATGTGACAAAATTTCAAATTTAAATGTTGCCCCTAAATATATTATTCCCATACCTATCATTCCAATACACGTGTTTGGGTAAGAACACCGGCTAATACATCAATATGAAAAAATACAATAATTTTAAAGTGGCTTGGGGTAACAAATTTTCATATCATTTGCCGCGTGAGATTATCCGGCATTAAACCATATAATCTCTGGTCATTCAGCAGCTGTTCACAACTGTATAACCTTATTAATCACGCTTCACGAAGCCAAACCAACTAATGTGTTGTGTGTAGGCCAGTGTTGATTTTGCATCCCCGATGTTAGTTCAGTACAAGCAAACCTACCGCTGCAGCTAGGCAAACTGTAACTAAGGACAGATGATTATAACTTCATAGCATTCCCAGGTCACTGAAATTGTATGATATGGAGAATACTAAGGTATTGTAGATTAAATAATGATATATATATATATCAAGGTTCAATATATTCTAAAGTTATACCATTTTCGGCGTGCTAGGGTAATCTACTGTGTCTGCCGATCTAGAGCCCTCTCTTTCAAGAAGAATTTAGAAAAAAAGATTAACATCATTTTTTGACGTTTTGCTGACCGTGCATCTCATTATATTTATCTCAGTAATTAACCAACTTGAGGCACAAAATTTTTGTTTTACAATAAGTTTATTTCATGCCTCTACATGTTTCGAGCACATGTGCTCATCATCAGGAGGT
>Ga0123354_10002860_pt1 | contig 23355 bp, 17 predicted proteins | sample TergutLab28metaG_2_FD_97872 | JGI IMG/M metagenome (GOLD analysis project Ga0123354, IMG submission 97872) | Labiotermes labralis P4 segment gut microbial communities from Petit-Saut dam, French Guiana - Lab288 P4 | ecosystem: Host-associated > Arthropoda: Insects > Digestive system > Gut ... | reverse complement strand
CTTTATGCGTACACAGCGCAGAGCATTCCTTTGGCCGATAGCCAAGCCACACCATACCGAGGCGAGTGTGCTATGGAAAGTACTGTAAACCGTAAGGGCGTTTCGTATGAAACTAGTAGTACTCCAGTCTTTATATCATTCAGATATAAATTACAAGTTAAGTACGGATGTTAATATTACAGGAACTACAAATTGCTCCTCGTGTTAATACGTATATCGTAATCAATAAATGTGCAACATTTCTCGCCCTTTAAAAATTATTTCGCCATAATCTCCGGAAGCTTTCACTTCGGATACAGGTTCTTTTTTGTGTCGATGTAATCTAATCCAAAGCGCCATATAAACCCTCAGTTAAACGGAGAAATTTTACTGTGTGACGCCATGCCTGACGGATAAACTGAGTAAACTGCGCAGTTTTGACAGGCAACAACGCAGGCCTCAGAAATGTCCTTTCCAGGCGTCTTTCACACAGAGAACTGGGCAGTTCACTCAGGGAATCCCACAGTTTCCTAAGTTTACCTGCAGACACCACGATGGCATAATCTCAAGGCACATCCGTATCTAGCAATTCATTCAGCAGATGAGCATCGCATGACATATTCCTTTTCAAATACCACTTCTTACTCCACGTTTTACGCTTTCTTTTCTTCTTTTAGGACAACATTGTGGCCGATGTGGCTAGCAAACAGCAAACGGTAGCCTTGTTTTTATCCACCGTAGCCACACGCGCAAGAAGGCACACAGAACTGACAAAAAAACTGACAAATCTGAAGGGAAAGCCAGAGAACATTCAGTTCAGTCTTTCTTGCAGATTTTTACAGAGTCAAACTGTACAGTTTAGCTTAGTGTGTAAAGGGACCTTAAGGATGGTAATCCCGGATTATGACAGATTCCTCCCAACACATTCTCTGCACTCTTAAATCCTTACTTTATTCAAATGTGCAATTCCTTGACACCCGAGGTCAAAACAGCAACACTTATAGTGTACAATTGTGTTCAAATACCTGTATGCTTGTTTTTTATGAGAAATAAGAATTAAATGAATAAAAAGTCACAAAAAAGGAAACGCGTCATAACAATTCTGATCATACACTATCACACTTCTCCATGTTACAAACGACATACGTGTATATGACTGAGACATGAATACTCACACACTAATTAAGCTGTTTATGGTAGGAGTCATATAGAACACGCCAGTAATGCAGTTCTCTAGCAAAATGCAAAGTTCTTTAACGTTAAACTTTGCGATACAAACAGTAACGCCTCGCATTAAAGAGTTCAGTGTCTAGCTAACATTTCAGTACTATGAACTGAAGTTTCAATATCTGTAGTACAGCAGCTCCACAGTACACTAGAACCTGACAGCAAATTCCATCCGACGTTTACACGCCCAAATTCTCTGCTTTCTTTTTCTTTTTTTGCCTTGCCTTCACGAATGGAGATTCGTTTCATCGCCACATCAGTAGTATTGGACGAACCGTATCACAGACGAAGTTCATCCTTTGTATCACAAAATACCCATTTCTTCTGACTTATATGCCAATACTTCAAGTGTTTTGGCTATGGCTATAGCAAATTCTTCAATCGAATAATAAGGCACTTTTCCGAATTTATTTCCTCAATTCCATCTCGCATTTTGTTCCGGTATATTGCTTCCATTCAGGCCTTCTGTTACAACATATTTCAAACGTTTGCACATTCAAGTTTTTTTTAAATATTTAGGATAGAATTCGGGCACAGACCAGCATAAACCGAAGAGACGTTTCAGGAAGCAATTTTCAGCTTCCTGTAAGTACCACTGTGCCACGGTAGACTTACGCATCGCCATTTTATATACAGCACGTGACAAAGGGGAGAACTGGTTCGAGGGCATTGATATTCCGAGCGCTCTGTCGTATTCCTGTTCAGGAACATATGAGAGAATTACTATCACATAACTGCAGCTCTCCGGATACTACCGTGAGAATAAGGTGTGAAGTACAGCATTAATAACGTAGAGCAGTGTTGGCGCAAAAACATGCGTGTTTAATATTGCAGATGTAACCGTCGTTCTTTATCAAGGCTATTCTATCACAGCCATTAGACATTCACATTAGAAGAGTAACAAAACTTTACACAGCCACACAACCCCGCACACCCTTCTATGCAAAATATGGCGCAATCCTTTCCCTCCCTCATATTAACCATATCTTTCAGGCATTCCTTTTCTATAGCCACGCTAGATATATATATGTTGCTTTTCTCACTTTTAATGAACGATACTCAGTTGTACAAATGAAATTTAGGGACCTTTTTCTTTTGGATGAACGTGCCTGGTAGTAGTGTCCAGTAAGAGTTGCTGTTATGATGTGTGTTTCAAGTTGTGGTTTAGTAGTTAGATAGCTCCAAAGCAAACATTTGTAAGGATATTAACTGCACCTGACTGATTTAGGATACAGAGTATATGCAGCGAACTGGGAGTTGCATAATGTGAATGAATAAGAGCATCTTTTAGTCTAGTTTTAAAAATAAATATGTGACAAGATAAAAGCCGTAGTATTGATCCCGAAATGTTCAGCTCATGAACACATGCAACAGTAACAGATAACGAGCGTGTGGTAGGGGTAGGTAAATACACAGGACCTTGTTTACAATACAGATAATATTAAATCATGAATAAAACATTTCCCGTCAAATATTCACTTACATAACAATTGTTTCAAATGTATGACACTACTAATTTAAAATTTCATTGATATTCTCATGATATTTTGCGGCCACTAACCTTCGTGTTACGCGCATTTTACAAATACAACGATAAGTGAAAATTTCTTAGACGCGTGTTTTTTGCACGCATCCGCAAATTAACCGCATAATCGGAAGACAAAAAATTACCTTTGCAGTCGCCCTACCTATTCAATTCATTTTGACCTGCAGTTCACAAGTGTTCTGATTTTATTAAATTAGAACTTTCTGTTGATTATGAACCAGTTCTTGTAATGCTTCTGTTATTGCTCGTGTTTATTGGAGGTCCACTTCTACAAAAAAAGACCCTTTGTTTGTCCCAGAATCGGAAGTTAAGGACATTAGACAGAACTGCGTATATAGAGATCGGAAGGAAAAGCATAAATATTCCTTAGTTAGGATGGGAGACCTCTCTGAAAGTGAGCACTGTAATACCGAAAATGTGAAGTCATGTGGGCAGATTTGTCTCAGAATAATGTCTGATGACAGATATTGGAATCACAGCTTTCGACCCTACGAGATATGCCACCAGACACCTACAGTGTGTAATAAACTAAACCTGCATAAAGGTCTGTGGTCAATGCAGTTACAGCTCAACAGTCTGTGTCCAGCGTCGAATTAAGACAGTAAACAAAGAATTGTGACATGGAAGACAGCGATAATGGCCTAATTAAGGTATTATCGTAGACTATGCTTCGATGGCCAATTCCATTGTTTGCGAGTTCTACGGCGTGGATCTGCGACTGTTCGCTTGCTGGTATTGCTGGTTCGAGTACCGCCCGAGGCATCAACGTCTTTGCGATGTGTGTTGTCAGGTAGAGGTCTCTGTTTCGGGCTTATCACTCGTCCCGAGGAGTCCTACCGAGCGTGATATACCTGAGTGTGAATGTAAAGCTTCCATAAAGAGGTCCTGGTCCACTAGGTATTGTTGTGCCGTGGAAAAAATGCTTCTATTGCCTCAGTTAAACCATAAAACCCTCAGTAATTTTAATCCTGGTCCCAACCGTAACCTTCCTCTTACCGCAAGTGGCGACTTCAGCGATGTGTCCATCAGCATCATACACACCGGATTCTGCACTTTGACACATTAAACTGTCGATATATTGTGTTTTTAATACAAAATCGTCGGATATTTAACCATCAGTTGCGCTGCAAACCGTCGCAGTTCAAACTATGTTAGCGTAATATAAATATAACTGAGCGGAAGGCAGTGAAAGCCTTTCTATAAACAGATATGAAGGAGTAGAAAGATATATTTACTTTTATCAAATAACTGCATACTGACAGGATGGGAATGGAATCTTGAATATATGCCTCCGCATGTAACTGTTTGTAAGTAAAACATCAAATTGATTTTATTATGCAAACACAAGTATCAGTTTATCATTGTTTGTTCATGACTGTTCAATAAACGAAGAATAACAAGGCAAAATACGAACATAAAACAAACAAGCAAACTTTCCATCATATAAAACAAAAACACTGGAAAGCGCTTTTGTATGTTCGTAGAGTATTTTGAAGTTAAACAATTGTACGGATTTAATTCGACTGTTGCACTATAATATCTTTTGGTATGGCTAACCACAACATTCCCGATGGGCTGTTTCGTCCCTCTATGTGATTAAAGGGACAAAAAAATGGCCGGTCACGCGTTACCTTCAAATTCCATTCCACGGAAAACGTACTGTTATATATGAGGCTATGTATAAAAAGTGCGCAACCAGAAACTACTCGTACACAATCTGTACCCTTCAGCCAGTATTTTCACACAGAGCTGCCCAACTTTCAGACAAGTTGCATAGAGAGTACGCAAGAGGGAATGAAGTAATGGCAACGGAATTTTAATTACAAAACTTGTGGGCGAAACCAACACGGGAGCAAATTTTATGTCTTTAAAACCGTTAACTAAATCATGAATATTAAGCTAATTATTCACCTGATCAAGAAGTTCCTTGATTTTAAGGAGCTTGCGAGTTCAGTATAATATTCACAAGTGCCCTTAGTTTTGCTACATTCGGTTGCAGTTAAACACTATACCACTCTTAGGTGAATTTTAGTTGTATAGTTCTTCCTTCCGAGTTTGATACCGCAAATTATGTTTCTATTTCTTGTCTCCCCATTATTGCAGACCAGTTTCTTTCTTCTCCGCTTGATCACACCAAAAATATTGGGTGAATAGTAGGCTTATAGGCACAATAAGCGCCTTGTAGAGTGTTTTACTCCATTTTATGATCCCTTTATTTCACATGGAGGAAGTGTTTTTATTTCCGAAAAAAATAATTTTGTATGTATGCCTATATTGCAACCCATCAAAAAGCAAAAAACCTACAAAAATTATATGTTTAGGCACACAATCGACGACCGAGAACACAGTTAAGGAAATCGGACTTAACAGTGATATATGAGAAAACTGCTGTGCCCTATTTTATGTAAAACCATGAAATTTACTTGGCAAGAAGGAGGAAAATTTCCGTCAAGACAGCAGAACCTCTCCTCGATCCCAAATCTAATTTTCAATCAAACTAAGAAGCCACATGATCTATTCGCATGCCTATTAAACAGTGGTTTGACATAACCCAAGAAGTAATCATTATTGATATTGCTAAAAAGTCGTCAAACGACAAAGGGTGTTGTAGCTTGCGAAGTTAACACCACGCAGAAGCTGGCTGAGTTACACCATGAAAAGCAGCTGTTGTGTGCGACAGACGGAATTTACCGTGCAATGCCAGTACGCGTAAAACCTGCGGGATTTATTTACAGATACAATCTCGCAGGATTATATCACAACATGAAATGTTACTCATTTCGAACCCTAAATCATGCTTGGATACAAATAAAAGTTAACATGCATAATAATAAAAATAAAATAATAATACTAATTAGGTAAAATAATAATAACAATAATAATTATAATCTCCTTTATGCAGGGTATTTATACTTATATTCTTGAGACAAACTATGTCCCTAGGGAATACAGTGTTGCAGCTATTCTGCTGTAACTCTTCATGGTGCTTATATCGTTAGTTCCATTGTTGAATCCATTGTATTTTTACATTACTACTTTCCGAAGTATGTTTTCAGTGACCAATATGTCTGTTTTCTGTAGTTCTTTGAATTCACGTTTTCCTGGTATGTTGCTCACGTATTTTCTGAATGACTTTGAAATAGTCCCAGTCGCCCCTATTATTACTGGTATCACCTTTGTTTTTACATTCCACATGCGCTGTATTTCTATTGTAAGGACTTTATATTTTAGAATATTCTCGGTTTCCTTTTTAATCACATTTCTGCCTCCTGAGATTGCAACGTCTATTAAAATACATGTTCCCTGTTCATTATCACGGATTATAACGTCTGGTTTGTTGTTGGGGAAAGTGCTGTCAGTTTGTACTTGTTGATTCCACGATATGGTTACCTCGCCTCCTTGACTTGTCTCTATTGTTATTATTATTAGCCCAGCGCCTGGTTAATATGTTTCCGGATTACCACACACAAGAAACTTAAAATAGTTATAACACAGATGAATAGACTACAAAATACGTACGTGAAGGAAACATACAGATGTTTGGGTGAGGGCAGAATATAGCAGAAAATTATCACATCTACAGTAAGACTAAGAAGTAGAAGAAGAAGAAGAAGAAGAGGCGAAGAAGAAGAAGAAGAAAACTACTGACGCAATGTAAAGGAGATTTTGAAGCGGGCACGCTCATGAAATTATGCTCCTTGAATATGCGTAAGGTAGTAAGTAAATGAAAAGGTATTTCTGTCGCATTACTGCAATATATTAACTGCTGAAGAAATTTGGCGTCGGGTGAAATGGGGTAAGAAGAAAAGAACTAAAAATGGGAAGAGATGTGGGAAGAATCAGTAGTCTCTCATCATTATCAAGAAAACAGGGATTTGGATAAAGTTGCAGAGAATCACGGTCCGACATAAATGCGCGACAACAAAGACCACAAAAGGGAGCAAGGCGGCCTACCGCTCGGTACATCGTCTCGGTAAGGTAAAAGTAATAGCGAAATATATCAAGCATGATGAAGGTCAAAAGGAAATTGCGGAAGTATGTGTAGGAAACCTTGCTGAAAGAGACCGCTTTGTCGACTTAGACGTAGACGGATTTGCAGTATGTATCTGGAAGTTAGAGAGGCGTTCCAGGTTCACCTACAGTGTCACTAGGAGCGTCGATGATCTGAGAATGATAACAGCTGGGCAAATATTCCGGACATGTGCCGCTAATCTCTGTACTGCATGTTCATTTCGGATTAGTACGAATATTTTGGGTATGATGTAATGCAAAACATAGCGATTAATGTAGGTTACGTATATTACTAGGATGATGAAGTTAAGGAGATCGCTATGGACTGAACACGTAGCTAAACACGTACTTTGAAAACATACAGAATTTTGTAGGGAAATCTCGTGGGACACTGTTATTTGGTAGGCTGAGATGGAAATGGAAGATAAATTGAATATGAATCATGCAAAAATCTACTGCAAAGTGTTTAGGGAGATTGATGGCGTCAAGATGGTGTAAAGTTACGGAATTTTGTGTTAATAATTTTGAAAATTTGGGTCTTGTTTCTGAAGTTACGCATTTCATATGAAAATTACCTTGTCTTGGGACGGGACTGAAAAAGGTCCCTGCGTTTTTGTGATTACTAACACAAAACGAACCAACATCACATATTTACAATATCCTGCTTGACCTGCATGACAGGCAGAAGAATCAGAGTCTCAGTTTTAGGACTATCTTCGTCATGGCGGCAGACACTCGGGCAGTGTTCACCTGCTCTAATAGAACCAGATGTACGTGTATTTTAGCTGTATAAGGAGGGTAAAGGTCTTCGTCTACACGAGTCAACACCACGGAATGGACTCATATAGGGGAGTTGGATTATAAATCCTTGAACTTCTCCCTTCATTGAGGTGAGAAGTCAGATGCAGACAACAGCTGCTGTACACCCGCGACAGAATTGCAGCTACCCAACAAAGAGGGGGTTGGGTACGACCCAGAAAAAATAAAAATCGCCTTTTCTGCTTGGAATCGAACCCCAGTTCCTCCGTCTTTCAGCTACTATCCTCTTCACTGTACTGACAGTTGCAAATTCTGTTGTCCCTTCTGGCCTCATCCTAATCCTTTCTCTCTATAAAATGAGTTTCTTTCAGGCCAGGTCTGGCTATGCCACTTTCCCTTCCTTTTTCTGTTTCAAGTCATAGGGTGCATTCAAATCATTTTATCTACAGCTGCTTTCACCGCCCCGTTAGTTAGACATTTCCCATTTTTCCACCCTCGCTTTAGTTCTCACCCACACCAAGCGGCAGGTGGGCAACCCAGTGCAATGCTCCGCTTTCTCTCTTGTAAACATACCGAAATGACAGCGAGCAGCAATAGCAGAAACGCTGCAAATTTAAAACAGCAGAAACACTGAAATTTAAAATAACTGGCGACGTTCGTAGCAGGACAATTTACTGCCCTCCGTGCACTCAGATAATGACACAATATGGCTCCGTTTCGTGGGCTATAAATTCTACTACGGTGCATGGAATTAGGCTTGGACAAAACTCTGCTACGAGTATTTTACCGCAAGTCAGATGTGTTCTTCGACCCTAAATAAGAGTTGTGTCCAAGAGTAAATATTTTCCCGACTTCGGTAATTATTATAAGAAATATGTCTGCTCATGTATTTGACGACGCTGTATCAAATATTTAAGTTATATAGCATGTAATGGCAGGAGATTTTTGATCGGTGAATTGAAGAAAACGTTGAGAGATGCTATATACTAAGCAATCATCTAGACGACGTAGCTAGGAAGTGAGTAAAACCACGAAATATTTCAGTTAGGTTAACCAGTAACTCATACAAGATTCGGTCCAGATACATCTACAACATTCCTTCCCGTGAAGTCATAAAATGTTTAACAATATTACAGTATGAGTTTTAAGCATTTTTCTGAGAAGGTCATCAGTATTTTTTTCAGTAGGTTATCCAGTGTGGGTGTTATATAGTTGCTGAGCAAAGCCTAAACCACACAAATAAATACTAATAAAAAGCAACTGTTTGTTCTGTCAGGATTCTACATTCCGTAACCAGACAAATTCTTGATTGCCAAACACCAATTGTGAAACTACTCGATTAGGTTTTGACGATGGTATATCACATTTAAACTCATTAAATTTATGGACTTTTCCTTAGTCTAATATACCAAAATTAATATAACTAATACAACACTAGACTTCTGGGACAGGATCGGCCCTCATCTTTAGTCGTGATTCTGAAACATAACATTACTACATAATTCTTCACATTCATCTTTAACGCGAACTAGAGTCATGTCAGTGAAAACAAAGTGCTCCACCGAAGATTACGATCTATGTAACAGCAAATCGCACCTAATATCTTATGCATCGTATTCATCACACCCACTGTAACAGAATAATAATTACAGCTAGTTAGGTCACGAGAGCCAGCACGGTATACAAACAAAACCCTCTGTCATGGACACTTGAGGCTTGATAGCAATAGCTATTATCACGACGAACGGTGTCATGATTTTTAGACTATTCAACTACGCTATCTGAAAAGCAGGATATAAAACAAGTTAACATGAAGAGTGGAATTTAGGGTTACATAATATACAATGGAAATAAAAGTGCCACGAATAATAAGTAATTAAGGCTGTGACAGGAGGGTGACTTGTTCTGTCTGATGGTACTGCAGCGGCATTCGAGTTTAAGGACTAGACACTGGCTCGTGGATTGTCCAATCATTTAACAATGTTCTATTTGTTATATTATAAGACGTCGAATGGTAGGATGACGGCTAATGATGAATTGGTGTGTTGAAAGAAGTCGCCGTGATGTATTTTAAGGCACCTGCGTTTTTTGGAGAGTAGCCAAAAGAGCTCAGTAACGATAAAGCTTTGGCACTCTAACATTTCGAACGGAAAAATCCGTGACTGATGAAAATCACGAATACTTATAGTCAAGAAAGCACAGCCCATATTTCAACTGGGTATTACTTCCCACAATCATCACTGCACCTACACTGACTCTTTTAGCGGCACTGGTAGATGACAAACGACTACAGTCAATGTACTCGTTGGTACCATCGTTACTATCTTATGTCATTAAAATATGATGAAGCTTGATTAGCAGTTCCACTCCGCCTCAGGTGTTAGGCAACACGTGTCGCACTGTTTGCTTAATGCTTTATATCCTGATTCGGATTATATATTCTGTGTTACGGAGAATCAACACAGTTGGTGCTGCAGTCCAACATTTAGCAGCAAGCTAATTGGCCCTAGGAGAATCGCAACCTGCTTTTCGCTTCTCCCCCACCAGTAAGCCGTTTCATTCAGTATTCACAATGTGACAGGACCGCCCAGTCGCCAGATGAAAATTACCAGCCATTGCAATACTGGAAACTTTCGAGAATATTAGAGATTCTGTAAGCTATAACAGTGCAGTCTCTTATATTACACGATTTTGTCAATATATCACGTGGATTGCACCTTGTATTCACTAATTCAGTACTAATCCTTAGGCCAATTTTCAACACTGCTTTAGCTAAATAGGTTACATAGCGTCCAATTAGATAAAAAAAAAAAAAGGACGAGCAGCCGCCAGGAGGTAAGAGTACAAAAGGGACTGTCGTGGTCACTTAACTTTATGATCCTGGTATTCTGCTGAAGAGACTACAAAACCACAAGATATCTAAGCAAGGATGGCTGGCAGCCAAGCCGAAAGACTAATCGGTTCCCTCCTGATTTCAAACCTACAGCTCGCTCGAATTTACAGTGTTACTTGTGCGATTGTATAATACGCACAGTCACAACGGCATGTTTTTGTGATGGCTGTCGGTCAATCGTTCACACGATTACAGATCAACACATTCTGTTCGGAATAATAATCACAAACAAACAACGAAGCGTCCAGCAACCACTACAAAAGTAATCACTGTAATAAGATGCGTTTTAAGTTGTGTTAGACAAGAATATACACTCTACTTTAATTAGTTTATTGAACACAGCGGGGATGACGAAACTTATTTTATATTACTACTGTCATCAAACGCATATAATTCACCGGGTCCTCACCGCGAAGGCCGGGTTAAATCTCAGTCCAGTCCATACTGGATTTGTGGTGATAAAAAGTGGCACTGGGACGGGTTTTCTTAACACTTCGGAATTCCTTACTGGAGTCATTCTACCGATACTAGACATTCATATCTCCTTCATTCACCCATGAATTAAATTTCTCTTGGACAGTAGGTGGGTCATTTGCATCATCAACATCATCATCATTATCATCTCCAACGCTCAGCTGTACAGGTAGAAACGGACCTTCAGGATGGTGGACGTGAATTAGCGAGCTAGGCTTATTACATTGGGTCTGAGGCAAATGATGTAAGTAAGAAAAGATGTAAATCGAGAAAATGTAAGTCGGGGGACTACTGTGAAAGAAAACAGACAAAAGAAGGAGAGATTGGAAATAAATATAGAACGAACGCAAAATGAACAACGAAAAGTGAAGCACAAAAAGCAACTACTGGTAATCTAGTCAAAATGTCTATTTTGACTGTGCTCTAACCCTCTTAGAATAATTAGGCGCAGTCGCAAATTTCGAAAAGAACTATTAGCTTCGTCAAGTCTGTCCATCTGTCTTGTTTGTCTGTCCGTCCAACCGCCCGTCCACACACATGGAGCAACTCGGCTCCCAATTAACCGATTTTCATAAAACTTTATATTTGAGGGTTCTTCGAAAATCTTTTGCCAATATTCAAGTTTAATTAAACTATAATAAAAATAAGAGCTACATCACATAAAGACTAATATACATTTTTCATCATACCTCGTTCAAATTCCCTTAGAATGAAAAATTTTTCGGACATAAGTTGTAGACAAACTCAAAACACATATTTTGTGTTCAATAACTTTTCACGAAAACTGTACCGTTGATGTGATAACGTGGAAAAATAATGTAGAGCCGAACAGGCCACAGATGACACTATAATACGGCACATGCGTTTTGCATGCCGAGTACCTAAGGCTACAAACACACACTCAGTGTATGTACCAATTATTGTTTTTCCACGGCAAAAATCGTTGCCCGATCGCGCCTCAACTTGACGTTATAGTACACTGCTTATCTTGCCTTGCAATGCTTTGCTTTCTAATTTAATTCTTATCTACAATCTGTTTCTTTCCGTATTACAGTTGCTGCCAGTAACACATTTCCTTGCCAAGATTTAAATTGTTATTATTTTTCAATTTACTTGAGGGTCCGTTGCTAAGCAGCCGCGAAACCTGACGTCACAACTTTTTCAGCACCACTGCCAAGGCTTTCAATAGCAGAAAGAGGTAGTACCGTCAGAAACGACGCGTAATCCGACCGTTGGTGTTCGGTGTTTGGCAGAGTCACATAACGCCTAACGCAAACGGCTGCTGAAATAAACCTTCCAATGAATATCCGCCGGAAGGCAGGGGGATTTACTGTGAGAAAAGCTGGCCAGAATAAGAAGCTAGCCGTTCAGTTTCATCCATTGCCCAGGTTAAATATGGAGCCCAGTGTCCAACGTAACTAATGAAGCTTCGTGGCTTGGGACATTGTACATTGTTGCACACATAAAAGGGCAAATAGTTTCAGAAATATCTTGCGTCAATTTTAATCAAAAGTTTTCAGGTTACAATCTTTACAGAAACAAAGTCCATTGTCACTTCTATTTTCTATAGTTCTTAGTCCCTGTCTTGCACAACCTTCATGTGATGACAGTAACAAGTGTCAATATACTAATAAGAAATATCAAAAGAAGGGCTCCAAGATTTGAAAGTCTGCACATAAATCGGATCTTCAAATTGCCGTCTAAATGCTAATCGAAGAAGCACAGAACAAAAACGGAAAAAAGGAAAAACAGTTTTTGTCCTTGTAATCGAAGGATTTCAAGAACTTAATCCTTGATAATGATGGGTGAAGGGAGAGGAAGACAAGGAGGAGAAGGAGGTTCGAATAATAATTTCCTTCAAATAGCCGCACACATTGCCTGCCACGAAAATGTGGTATTTCTGTAAAATAATCAGAAATAAGTTTACAGGCCAAAAACAATATTTATTACGCATATTATGGGTAGTACTATACTAGTATTACTTTTGCCTCATATGGAAAACGCGACTTATGAACAATCTACGGAGGCCTGTCAGTCTGTATTCTCAAACGTTAAAAATGGGGTAAAATCTCCGAAGTGTGTAGATGTTAAAAATTTATAATATATAAATAAATAAGATAAAAATATTGCACCGATGCATCGAATTAAGTGAAGATGAGATGATTTATTGTGAGTTGCCGTATAGGTGAGTTTTCACGTGAATTGGTTCCAGGTACTCTTAAGTCAGAACAGGCTATGTGTTACTGTACTGACACTAAGAGTAAGCCGTTTGTCGGTCAGCTTTTTTAAATCAGCTACCAATACTGCAGGCAATAATTACCAGGTTTTCATGATAAGCTGCGTGGCTACTGGCTGACAGTCTGTCTCAGAAATGTTTAACTCACTGACATAAATAAATACCAAAATAAAATAGGCTGGTTTTTTTTAATAAGTGTTGGTTTTCGAATTAGTTTATTGGTCGCTTGGGTGTAGGTTCAGATTCTCTGGCCGGTTTTTCTTCTGTATGTTGGTTATAAGCACCGGTTTGTGGGTATCACACAGGCCGTGGTATCCATACGAAATGGATACTTATTATATTAAGAGGCACTTCATCTTTATTTTAATTAAATGTATATAAGTCATTTCCAGTTTAAATTCAAATTAGTAAGACCCAAACACGAACTCCAATATTTGTCCAGAAATATGCACAAGGAGAGGAAGAAATTCAAGACAAGCCGTGCTGTCCTCAGTGAGATAATCTGCCAGTGTTGGACAGTAAACAGCCGGGAAATTTAGATAAGCAATCAGTCTAAGCACATCTATATATTTCATGCACGTAATATTTTCTTCTATTCTTTTTCTCATCCAGATACTTCCTTTATTTTCTTTTGCACTTTTCCGTTTGTTCTTATTTATTTTCAGCTGCGTTTATTCAGTTTTCTTATTCAGAAACTTCTCTTTTTGACTGTATCTGGTGCCACTTTTGTCTTTTACTGTTTTTTTTTTTGGTAATTTTTTCTTTTTCTGTTCTTCAGTTACCTTTATTTTTCCTTATTTTCTCCATCCACACTTCTCTCTTCCCTGTTTTGCCTCTTCACAGCACACTTTTTTCGCACTTCCTTACATTATCAAATACCTTTTTTCCTCTTTTTCTAGTCTGCGTGTATTCTCTGTCTTTGACCTTTACTTCTTCTTGCTGTACATAAGCATTAAGTTAATGTATTTTCCTTATACATTTCTTGAGTTTACAGTTTGCTTCTTCCTCCTCCATTTTCTGTCCTTCTTAAATTACGTTGTTATGTTGCTTTTCCTGCCTCAGCATAGACGGGACACAAGCTTGCCGTAGAGGAATTTGGAACTGACCAACCCTATATTAAAATTTGGAACAGCAAACCCACGTTTCGTTGGTCCTTCCATGTTTTTAGATGACATGGTACCATGATCTGTAATTTATGAATACAATGGGGAAAGACACTGTCCCCAGAAGACTAAAGAAAGAAGGGCAGCGAGTACTGTCTGTACCCGACTGGAAACTTAGAAAATCACCATTGATATCGGCAATCTTATACCTGGATGTCGTCTCTCATTTACTTGTTACTTCCTGTAGATTAAGTTGTCAGTTTCAATAAAAATTAGTAACAGGGAGAAACAGCATTACCGCTACACCAACTGCTCGCATTTAGAACATCATGTACCGCACTATTTTTACGAAAAATTGTTAACCCTGAAGACAGTAACAGTCCTTGTGAAATCGCTAGCACCTAAGACATCAGGCTTTGAATCTCGTCACCAAATTAACATTATGTCTGCATACTGAATACAGAGTACCCAGCTTATCTGCTGTCTCGACACCGTTGGGCGCATGATGATAGATGCGTCGCAGAAAAATGTTAATAAATAATATGTCCACTATGTTTGTGAGGCGAGGGGAATATTTAAGCCGGTTTACCAGCACAAAGGTTTCCCACGTTCTACCTACAAATTTCCCAGAAGGATTTTCCAGCTGGTGGTGTGTATCTGATTATGAGGCAACAAGCAGGAAACCTCACTTGTTGCTACATCTAAGATATCACAGTTTCTGCATGATTTTACGGACTCGAACTAAAGAAAACTGAGGTGCGTCCATTTGTTACTACATATTAATTTTCAACCTAATGTAATCTGGTTAAATTTAAAGTCATAATTACGAAACAATTCTTTTATGCAACGTGGATTATATTTACAGCCACAATCTACATAGATCATCATGCAAACTTAGATAATGCAACTATGCGTGTATTTGTTATACGCATGCGTAAAAAGAAATAAATATGCCTCTCTTTCGCCATAAAATAGAAATAATACTCGGAAGGAGAAAATAAGTAAAAATAAAAAGCCTGTAAAACATAGACAATATTAAGGAAAAATAACTGATAAAAGAGAAAAGCAACAGAAACGCAGAAAGAAAGGACAGAAGAGGGAAGGAAATATATCAAATGCAGTGTCTGGGTTGTACGTGAGAATCCTACGCAGCCGAACATGTGGGAAGATCGGTGGAACGAAATTCCCCCAAGCGTGTAACCTGTAGAGGTATAAAAGAGCCTGTCAAACCCACAGTCACACACAAATGACGAATTAAGTATCGGCGGCCGTAGGAATGAGGTTTTGAGTTGACCAGACCTACGATGTGCTGCAAAAATTTGCGTGGATTTAACAAAACTACACTTGGTTTTTTATAACTTAGACTGTGCCTCAAAATAGAACATATATACACTATGCTCCCCATAGTGGTGTTATGCGTGGAACGTTACCTCAATCAAAGGTTAAAGAAAATTTTCTACCTTTTTCGTGTACGAATCGCGCGTAAGAAGGTGGAAAAAAAAACATTGAGACGTAAAGATGTACAAAATGAGGGGCCTAATAATTTTTTGCAATCTCCTTTATATATTATCTTTTTGCAGTAAAGTTAATATAACAGCAGAAAACCTACAGGCTAACTCGACAAATTTACAGCCTTTAAATTTACTCTCTACTCCACGCCAACTCCGCCTCTTCTTTTATAAAAACTAAAATTACGATCTTTTATTTATTATCAATGTACGTCTCACATACAAAGGTGGGAAATATCCATCCGAAATAACAACTAAATGCTCAAAAAAGTCTTCACTCCATAGGGTTACACAAACACACACATAGACACACTTCTATATTACCTTGAGGGCATTATTAGGATTTTCAGAAGTTTTATATAGCGCGAACGATGTTTCATTTATGAGACACCCAGGTGTAGTAACGCTTTGCTTTGTTACGATATCCCACAGAAGGAAGCAAGCAGAAAAAGATAATGATGCAGAATACATATTGAGAAAGAAGCCAAGAAGGGATCAGTTTAACGGTAACAAAGGTCTGTATTCGTGAAATGCGTTTCCTGAAGTTACCACTGCACAACTACTTTTTGTAAACACTTTTTTAAATGAATTACAGTCATCTTAACCTAACAGTCATTAAAATTCCCACCGCCTTTTTTCTGAACAAAGGAACCTGTTATTAACAACTTCACATTTTTCTAAGTATTACGACAGCGAATTAAAGATAGCAGATAATCGGCTGGAAAGTGGTATGATGGAGGCTGGCAGAAATTTGCCAGCCTTTCAGAGAAAAGGAATGTCTCCCTCTTTAGGACAGAGATTACATACTGCAACATTTCAGAATACCCTCTTCCTCCTGTGGGGCTGCGGCTTAAAGCGGGTCATCGCCTCATTCATGAGGTTTCTAGATCACACACAATGACACACGACACTCAACAGGACTCTTCTGGACGAGTGACCAGCTCGTCATAGAAATCTCTACCTCACAACACACAACACCTGCAAAAGACAGACATCCATGCCTCCGGCGAGATTCGAACCCACAATCTCAGCAGGCGAGCGGTCGCAGACCTACGCCTTCGTCTGCGCGGCCACTGGGACCGGAACATTTCAGAATATTTAGTTTGTAATGTGTTTTCTTTTGGGTAATTCCCCGGCGTCTGAGTTCTAATAGCCGACCCTCTATCAGTTCCATCTTCATAGGCAGGTTGATGAAGATGGAACTGATAGAGGGTTCCGAAACGTCGGCTATTAGAACTCAGACGCCTGGTAATTACTCCCCAAAAAAACATATTACATATAGAACATGGCGAAAGCTTAAAATCAAGAATATTTAGTTTCATAATCACGGCCGCGACGACGCCAAATCTCGCAGAGTATGAAATGTATTTTCAAGCATTGCCTAAATAAATGAATAAACAAGGCTACGTTATTTTCTTCAGTTATTTAGTTAATCAAAGCTTTCCTACTTGTAGGACAATCGCGGCTTCTACAGAGTGTGATAACAACCAAGCACTGGACTACACGTTAGTTAATACACACATAACCTTATTTCTCTGATTATATGATTAGCCATCTAAATCCACTGCAGAAAGACCTCTTTCAGAAGCTAACGGTTTCTCAGCGAGTCAAGAAAATCTCCACAATTTATGCAAACCGAATGTTTATGCCGCCTTCACTTCACTAACTATCGCCATTTGTCCTTACCTCCACCACATGAACCCAGTCCACGTCGTCCCATCCTTTCCAATGGAGGCTTATTTTAGTGTTACTATCTCACCCACGTGCAGAAGTTCTAGACGATCTCTTTCCTTCTGTTTTACCTGCCACAATTTTACTTTTCTCTTCTCCCCCCCCCCTTCCCCTACACGCGCCACATACACCGCCTCTCCATTAGTTTGACAGTCCTAATGGTTATTTTGTGACGAGTAAAAATAATGAGTCTCCTCTTTATGTAATTTTCACTAGATTCCCGTTACTTTCTCCTTCTTACACCCGAAAATCTTCCTGAACAACTGTGTCTACTCTCCTTCCTCAATTTCAAAGACCAACTTACCTATCCATGAAAATACCTCCATACCTCTAATATATATGCATTTCAACATTATCCTCACATTTACGTTTTGATCTACCACCCGTTCCTCCTCTACAGATATTCCACCCAAAATACCGCATACATTTCTTACTTACGATCATACTTACATACAAGCCCCAGGCACTGGAAACTTCAAAACCACATGGAAATGCTTTCTCCATTCTACTCCCCGGCTCCTCTTATCTCTTGGGAAGAGTTCCCGATATCCATTTCATAGAAGACTGCATTGACTCAGAGGTTTTCCTACACATTCGTAGTGGCCAAGAGGAAAGGCACAGTCTCTGGCGGGAGAGACAGCCTCGTCGTTTTGACAGCGAGCCTCTGACTCGACTATCCTAAACCACACTAACGTGCAAGTAATTCAACATATATCAGCATATATGTAGCACGCTTCGCGTTGTGATGGGGATTAAACACGTGCTACTGGCATTAAATCTTCATTACTGTGTACCGTTGTGTTTTACTTCCCTTTCCAGCCCTGTCACTACACGTTTTCATTCATCAGCGCAGTTTCTAATTTATAAACATTCTGCACAGATGGAAGTCCGAAGTTATACGTAAGCCTACCTCAGCTTCAAGCTGCCTACGTGTTGTTGTACACTTAAACATTGCTCTAACACCGATACGCCGCGGTACAGAGCGACCTAAACAAACCACTCCAGCTTTAACACAAAGTACGCCTTTCGACAGTGCGTCTCCAGTTTGGAGACAGGTTTCTAAAGATCCATAATAATTGTCAGATGCCACGACAAAATACTCAGATCAGAAAATACTACAGCGTTTATTCATTAAGCGCACACAACGAATAAAATGAACTTATAGGCCCATGAAAGAGTACTTTCTTCCTGTTCATCTGTTCGCCCTCTCACACGGTTATTCTCCGAAAGTGTTAAATTTCCCTTAAATTTCGTACTGAGTCGTCATGACAGTTGTATCAATACTACGGTACGTCGTGGTCAGTGATAATGGCTAACTTCAAGACACTCGTATCCAAATTCCCTTTCCAAGGATATATGACAGGGATGATTATTCAGAGAAACATACGTACAAGGAAAAATAAATACGACTCTGAATAGTTAGATCACTTCCTCAACAACACATTTGTGTCTCAATAACTGAACATCAGGGAAAACAAGAGAGGCAACGTAACGTTAAGGCGCGTTCGTGCAACCACTGTTGTAGTGGAAAATCAGTAAGTATACCTATTATGAGTGTGTGTCTTTAGCCTAAGGTATTCAGCATGCGCATTGCATGCTGAATACTGACATCCGTGGCCTGTCCGACTACACCACATTTTTCCACATTATCTTATAAACGGCAAGATTTTCGGGAAAACGTTACAGAACAAAAAAAATGCGTGTTTTGATTTTCTCTACAAACAAGTCTGAAACAATTTTCATTCTAAGATAAATTTGGCGAGATATGATGACGAATGTATAATGGTGTTCATGAAAAGTACCTGTCATCCTTGTCAGATTTGAATGTAAGTTGAATTTTATCGACAGATTTTCGAAAAATATCCAAATACCAAATTTGATAAAAATCCGTTTAGTGGGAGCAGAGTTGTTTCATGCGGACGGACGGACAGACAGACAGATACAAGGAAGCTAACAGTCGCTTTTCGCAATTTTACGAGCGCGCCTAAAAAGATACTGATTAATTAAGAGTTCTTTTGTGCTATACGTTCAAGTAATTCGTGTAAAATTTCATTTCCATTTAATTTTTATTTTGATTTCCCGTGCCTATATGACAAATTTTAGAAGATATATTGTGGTTAAGTTACGTCTTACGTGGTTTCCTGCGGATTTAGACGTTTTGCTGACCGTGCATCTCAGTATATTTATCTCAGTATTTAACCAACTTGATGCACAAAATTTGTTTCACAATAAGTTTCATTTCATGCCTCTACATGTTTCGAGCACATGTGCTCACCTATAGGTGTGATGATACCAGAGGTTGTGTAATGCAATTTTGACCTCCAGATGATAAGCACATGTGCTCGAAACATGTAGAGGCATGAAATAAAACTTATTGTGAAACAAATTTTGTGCATCAAGTTGGTTAAATACTGAGATAAATATTCCTGCGGATTATTTCACTAACATATGTCTTAATTCGAATTAACTTTAATTTAAATTCAATTTCACTATAAATTTAAATTAAAAGTAGTCAGTGATTTTAACAATTTACAACCCAACAAATAGGTAATTTGAAGCCTATGCTGTGGCGAAACGCGTAGCGAAAAGGTTACGGCATGTTGCAACCGATTGTAGTATACAGTTAAGTAACGTTACAAAAATATTTCATTTCCTCTGTTCCCTGCAGACAAAAATGTTTTGCTGCTGAGCTGCACCTGAAAATTTTTCATGAATAGTTTGTTGTATGTTGAAAACGCAGCAAACTAGAGCAACATTCTTGAGGTTATACCTTGAACAGAAATAGCAAATAGTCTTGGATACCTCCTGTTGCACTATATGTACTTAATGACCCTTATAAAGGGCAGTGGTAATGATACCTATATGCATATTAGCATCACAACTCGACAGTTCTAGAGTGGAATATAATCCATTTATACATTTTACTTCCAAGCAAATATCGATTATTTTCTTTAACATTATTAGACAACTTATCCCTGCATACTTTCTCGTATGAGGGAGATTCATACTTTTAAACATGCAAATCAGGTCCGAAATTGAAAGAGGTTTAACCTGATAAAAAATAAATCTGGAATATTTAACATTGGTTTTACAAAGCAGAGCTGCTCGTCCCTGTGGCCAAAATCATATTGGTCTTACAACTGTGTCGGGTGACAAATGATTCTGCCCTTCTACCTCAGTTATTAGTCATTACCTTATCTATAAAACAACTGACATTTGAAAGCAGTATGAATATTTTATTTGTAGTTGGAGGCTTGATAGTTATAAATATGTATACTGTGATGGACGCCTGGTTTTCACAGATTGCTCTCTCCTATGGTTAATTTATTCCGTAGCTCCACATACCACCCGTTCTGAAGCTCTTAAATATGGATCGCTTGTAAAATACACTATGGCGATATCTCCGGGTACTTTTCAATTCATACACTCCTATTTTGCCTACTATAGTGTTGTTCCAACAAACTAACAATTTTCCACATGATATAAGTACAATTTTCAGGCGTTTCTTTATTAGACAACTTAATTACTTATTTTCTGTTTAATAAAAGGAGGAACAGTATTTCGTTTTGTCGTTAGCTTGTATGTTTAGATAGTATCTTCAAATATTTGTTGTAACTTTTCAATGTATAATAGTATCTTAAAAACCCATACACAAGTCGCATAGTTATGAAATTTGATACTGCGTACGACATAACATATTATTCAAAATATTTTTAAAATACAAATTTACACGTGCAGAACATATGATCATTATGATATTTAGGCAACAATCACTCCGGTACGTATTCATGTTTACTACTTCACTTAAGTCACCATAACGCGTATTTTACAAAATACCAAGCATGGTACAAACACTTTTACTACTTCTATTGCATGGGTTTGGAAAGGGATATATAAATTACAAATGTTCGAGAAGAATTTTTTTCAGGAAAATATACGTACTAACATAAGGTGAATGAAGCGACAAATTTAGGATACTATATAAAAGATGAAAGGAATTTCGCAGTTTAAGAACTTTGCATGTTAATATTGTCGAAGGAGTAAAAATGAGGTGACAGGCAGTTTTGTGGATAAGACACAAGTTACAAGACCTAAAATGTAATAGGGGAATAGAATAAAAATTAGGAAAATAATTTTTATCAGGAGGTTTATTTCGTGGAAATAGACCGGGAATGGGTCCAGTGCTGAGATTTATTATTAGTAATGCTGGACGTCATTCTGTTGTGAATTAGACGTTGAAAGGCGATCTAAATTGGAGTTGTGACCGTGTTGCTCTCAGTTACAGAGAGGAAATGAAAGTTTTTATTTCTGACGATCAGAATGTAATTAAATTTTAGCAGCAACAAAGATATTCTAGGAAATTGCTTCTTTCCTCTGAAATAAGCCTTCCAGTTTTTCACTTTGGCTGATGGGTTGTGGTATTTGGAATTCCCCTCATGATCTCCTCTTCCCCTTCCCAATCCTAGTTCACGTCTTCTTAGTCAACCTCCCTCCTCGTCTCGATAATTCCCTCAAGTAAAACATCTTCAAACTCTGAACCCCTTCTCCTTGGCCCTTCTATTTCAAGTTTGCTAAAACCACTTCTCCAAGCCTTCCCCTTATTCTCCGCCCTTTTAAAAAGAAGCAGAGGACTTATAATCCTCAATTACTCGAGCTCTTGGAAAGGCTTACGATTGATATTCAACTTGTTTAAATCGATTCTCATTCACCTCAGCATAACTGCTTCTTCCACATTACACTTCGTATGAAAATCTGTATTCTGATAAACTATAAACTGCAGCATGTTTCACACAAATCCCGCTGGTCATGCTTGGGGCACCCGAATGAAGATAAGCCCATACAGCTCAGCAGTCGCTTTCGTGGTTTAAACTTTAATTTTGAAATTTTATTGTTATTCCATAAATGGTGAAATTCTCGATCCGTTCACTTTCCTAATTGGATTTTGCTCCTATCCGCAGAAATGCTAGTTTCCATGTTACGTTTCCTTTTCTCTGAAGTCAGGTATGTTAAAGCCATCGCCGACCTCATCCTCCTACTTACAGGGTCTCTGTAGTCTTCCTAGCAACGTACGAACTGAAGGTATGTATTTCCATGTTACGTTCGCTCATATGTTTACCCATTTTTCTACATGAACTTCCCATCTGTTACAATGAGTAACAATCTCTTCAAATTGTGTCACGAACTTCAGTATGTCTAACATTTCAGCATCGGGGTTTTAAAGCGTTTTTACCTATGCACCTAAGGGCATATAAGGCATACTTAGATACATCATTTCTGTTCATCTTCAGCTGTAGATTGCAATAAGGTATAGTTTTTTTACAGAGCAGTGAAAAACATTTTAAATAATCGATAAACCCTGATTTAAATTTCATATAAAATCTGTGTTATATCACACTGGTATACCTCTCTCAATAGCGCTGCAGGCGAACATGGTCCAGGCTCTATCTTTTTCAGGGTTTCAGAATTCTTTGTATAGATATGTTATAGGACTTCTTTGAAGGGCAGTTGGCCCATCTGAAAAGGTAATACCAACACTGAAGAATCGCTAACGTACATACATACGAAGAGTTGAATTCGTACCTGCGGTTCTGGTTTTCTAGCGCTGAAAGAGAATAAACGCCTTAGAACATCGACTATACAACGATGCAAACCAAAATTTAATACACAAAGAAACCCAAAATTTTATAGATACCCGTTCGCTTGTTTGCCAGATAAAACTCGCGTACCAACAAACCGTCAGACATGAATCTTATGTTTAATGGACCGTGCATCATCTTGATAGTTGAATAAAGAGAGACCAACTTGATGTCACTTGCTTTTTTATTTCATTATTTAATGCTCAACATGTTTCAGATGTTAATACATCCATCCTCAGGAGCTTGCGACTT
>Ga0123354_10002859_pt1 | contig 23362 bp, 9 predicted proteins | sample TergutLab28metaG_2_FD_97872 | JGI IMG/M metagenome (GOLD analysis project Ga0123354, IMG submission 97872) | Labiotermes labralis P4 segment gut microbial communities from Petit-Saut dam, French Guiana - Lab288 P4 | ecosystem: Host-associated > Arthropoda: Insects > Digestive system > Gut ... | reverse complement strand
TATTATAGATCGCCCGAGCATGATGGAGTATACCAAAAAAACATAGGCGTCAAAGTGGTTTGGAGTGCTCCTTTTACTCAGGGCTACAACAATTATGACATAAGCTACACAAACGGTAAACCCGTTAAACTCTACACCGTAACCGTAAACGACAGTTATGCAAAAACATCAGGCGCAGGCAGTTACCTCCCAGGCATAGACGTTATAATTATGCCGGGAATTCGAATAGGCTACACCTTTACCGGATGGACAATAAACGAAGGCAACATAACCCTCAAACCAGCAACAATTGTTTCTGCCGCATTAATGTTTGTAGATGACGCAGTTTTTACTATGCCTGAAAACAATGTTGTTGTCACAGTAAACTGGAAAAATACTACCGAAATACTTGTTGGAACTGAGAATGAACTTAGGGAAGCCGTTAAAAATGCTATAAGCCACACCACCATCATATTTACCGCAGACATCCCCCTTACAAGCACACCACTCAGCATTACGATCGGCAAAAACATCACCCTGACAAGCCTAGAACCTCTTTCTTATAACCTTGCAACAATTGATGAAAAAATTGCGATACCAATAGATCGCATCCAATCTGGAATAATTGCTTCACCCATAGACAGTACACAGCCTATTATGTTGCCGCCTAACATCCGGCCTCATAGATGGTTTAAGCTGATTGGCGAAAACACCGTAGAAACCATCACAGTTGAAACTGGCGGAGAGTTAGAGCTGGCAGGCATCATTGTAACTCACAAAGACAACGCCGCCGGCGGTAACGGAGTAATTGTTCAAACAAACAGCAAGCTTTCCTTGTTGGATGGTGAAATCGTTGGCAATACAGGAAGTCCTGATATCGAGTATATTGGATACCAAGTGGGTGGCGGCGTGAAAAACTATGGCCATTTCAGCATGATAGGTGGCACGATCACAGATAACACAACTAATGATTGGGGAGGCGGCGTATTCAACAGTGGTGCATTTGAAATGTTAGGCGGTACAATCACAGGTAACACAACTAAAGGTTGTGGAGGCGGTGTACACAACGCACGGAACAGCAAATTTACCATGTCTGAGGGCGAGATTTCCAACAATACAGCTAACTCTGGTGGCGGTGTATACAATCAAGGCATTTTTACCATGGAGAACGGCATAATTTTACACAACACTGCAACATCTGGCGGCGGTGGTGTACACAATGATGGTAACACCTACACCAACAAATTTACGATGTTAGGCGGGAAAATTTTCAACAATAACGTGACATATTATGGCGGCGGTATATACAACAACCGAAGCGGTCATATAACCATAGCGGGGGGCGAAAGTTCATACAACAAAGCACTCCGAGGCGGCGGCATATACAACGACAGCGGAAACTGTAGTTTATCGGGCGGCACAATATCATACAACAACGCCACAGATTCTGGCGGAGGCATATACCACGATTTTGGCAAATGTGATTTAGCAGGCATCTCAATTTCAAATAACAGTGCAAACGCAAACGGTGGAGGCATACACAACACCGGCAATGGCGATTTCACCATAAAGGACAGCATAATTTCAAACAACACCGCATGCTATGGTGGTGGCATGTACACCAATGGCGATTTCACCATGATGATGTCTAAAGGTGCAATTTCAAACAACACCGCATGCTATGGCGGCGGCATATACAACAACTATGGCAGTTTTACTATGTCTAAGGGTACAATCTCAAACAACAATGCAAGTTCAAGCGGTGGAGGCATATACAACAACCGCGGCTGCAACATCAACATAACTATCGGCACCATTTCCTACAACACCGCAATATATGGCGGCGGCATACACAACACCGGTACAATCACCCTGACTAACGGTACAATCACCAACAACAAAGCCGAAAAAGGCGGAGGCATAATCAACGCACACAAAAGTATCTTCACCATGGATAATGGAGAAATTTCCTACAACACCGCAACTGTTGCTGGTGGCGTAATCAACAACGGCGAATTCACCCTGTCTCACGGCGAAATCAACAACAACAAAGCTACAGACACCGGTGGCGTATACAACAACGGCACATTCACCATGCATGATGGAGAAATTTCCTACAACAACGACCGTGGTGTACAAAACTGGGGGAACTTTACTATATATGCTGGTGCAATCTCAAACAACACTACAACCGGTGTTGGCGGCGGTGTGCTTAATTTCTATGGGGCCAACTTTACTATGAGCGGAGGCACAATTTCCTACAACACCGCAAAAGGTAACGGCGGGGGCATATTCAGTAGGCAAGCCACTATCAATTTATCAGGCAAAAGCGAAATCACCAACAACACAGCCGCTTATGGTGGCGGCATAGCCAATTATTGGGGCAAAGTTACTATGACGTCTGACAGCGAAATCACCAACAACACAGCCAAAGCTGGCGGGGGCATATTCAATCTTGACAACGATGACAACAAAAACGAAGTCTTTGTTATGTCTGGTGGAAAAATTTCAGGCAACACCGCATATCAAATCGCTGGGGGCATATGGCACCGCGGAGGAGTTTTCACCTTAGAGGACGGCATAATCTCAAACAACACAGCCAACACCTCTGGCGGGGGCATATATCTTCAAAGTGGCATTGCAAAACTAAAAAGCGGTACAATCTCAAACAACACAGTCAATGGCAACGGCGGCGGAGTTGGGGTTATTTATGAAAACTTGAACAATCTCTATGTTGAAAATGCAGTAGTGTTTTCAGACAACAGCGCATCTAAAGCATACTATATAGACCCCCAAGATTTGGACTTATACAACTCACATATAGGCAACCAAGTCACATGGACCAAGCCTTTCACCCAAGGCTACAACAACTATGACATAGAATACACAAAAGGCCCAAAAATAGAACTCTATGCTGTAACTGTAAAGGACAGCTACACAAAAACATCAGGCGCAGGTAACTACCTCCCAGACCAAAATGTCAATATTGACGCTGGAATGCGATCAGACTGCACTTTCACGGAATGGACTATTAACGAGGGCAACATACAACTACCAAACATCACCCCAGCAGTATTCATTATGCCTGCCCGCAAGGTTGTTGTTACAGCAAACTGGAGCGATAAGCCGCGTATACTGTGACTGTAACGATAGCTATACCCGAATATCGGGTACAGATAGTTACCCCAAAGGCTCAAAGGCTCTTATTATTGCGGACTAGATCCGACTACCTCTTTCCCCGCTTGGACCGTTGATGGAGACAAAATACTCCTCTAGCCAAACTCCAATCTCTAGTATTTACAAATACTGAGGCTTTACTATGCCTGAGCGTATTGTTGTTGTTACAGTAACCTGCCCTTTATCTTTCCATTTCATACTGTGTAACAACGTTTAGTTCTGAGGCACCGTATCATCAAACTTCTTATAAAGAATAGGCTGTTTTTCTTTTTGTTGTCTCGTTTTTCTGAAATATAAAAATAAACCGCTAGCAATACCAATCGCTAAAACTATTGAAACTACACCTATACTCCTGTCATTCTGAGGGTACACATCATTGCCCCGTGTTGTGCTTTGTTGTTTGAGATTGTACCGCCTGTTCTGCTAAATTTAGTTCATTCGTTCTTAAAATGGTCACGCTGTCTCCATAGTTAGTTGTGGTGTTGTGTGAAATTGTGCCGCCAGACATGCTAAATGTGCCATCATAGTTGTAAACACCACTCGCTATAAGTTGCTTATGGGTTGTCCTTGTACAAAAAAACTATGCCAAGTTGCCGAGGGGCGGGTTATGTAAATAAGGTTGGGTGTGTGTTTTGTTTTTTCTGGTTATTCGCATGCATAGTTGTCAAAGTAGCCTTTGATTAGTATGATGGGGGTTCCTTTGTCTCCGCTGCCGCTTATGAGGTCGCATAGGCTACCGATTAAATCAGTTAGGCGGCGGGGGGTTGTTCCTTCGGTTTCTTCTTTTCCTATGAGGTTTTTTTGTTTTTGGCGTATGCGCTCGATTATGGCTTCTCGGGCTTCGGTTCCTCGTTTGTGGGCAAATTCGGTGTCGGCGATGTATTTTAGTTTGAGTTCGTTTGGCAGGCCCAGTAAGCCGTTTGTGAATGCGGGTGATACGACTGGGTCGGCGAGTTCCCATATTTTGCCCACTGGGTCTTTGAAGGCGCCATCTCCATAGATGAGAACCTCGATTTTTGCGCCTGTTTTTTCATAGATGAGGGTTTGGACTTTTGTTACAAATTCTTCGCAGGAGTGTGGGAAGAGTTTTACTTTGTCTTCGCTTGCTTTGTTGGAGCCTAGGAGGCCGTAGGTTTGGTTGTATCCGCTGTTGTTGATGCTTTGGGTGAGTATGTCCTCAAGACCATAGACTGTTCCGGCTCCTGCTGTGAGGAGGCGTTGTTTTGTTTTTGTGCGTGTGTGTATGTCTGCGACGATGATTTTTTTGGTGTATTTTAGTATTTCACAGGGGTCGTTTGCTAGGATGATTTTGGCTTGATTGCCCAGATTGCGGTAGAGTTCAAGATAATCGATGGCGGTGAATTTGTGTTTGAGGTCTGGGAAGAGTTGGCGGAATTCTTGTTCAGTAAATACGTCTTTGTGGGGGTTAATGTTTGCTTCATAGATTTGCTCAGTGCTTATGATGTGATTACCAACTTCATCAGTGGGGTAGCTGAGCTGGATGTAGAGCTCATCAACTGCTGTTGCTATGGCTTTTAGTAGGATTGAGAATCGGTTGCGGCTCAGAATTGGAAAGACGATTCCAACTGGGCCTGTGGGGAATTTAGTTTTAATATCGGCGGCGATTTGGGCGACTGTTGCATAGTTGCCCTGAGCGCGTGCAACTACTGCTTCGGTTATGCCGATTATGTCATGATCACATATGGTGGTATTGGTTTCTTTGGTGTGTTCGATTATGGCGTTGGTGATGATTTCTGGCAGGTTATCGCCTTGGTGTATGATGGGTGTGCGTATTCCTATGGCTTGGGTTCCAAATGTTCTCATGTTATTCTCCCCTGATTATCGAATTTTGAGTAGAATCAATGTTTTGCACCTGAAGCATATACAGGTATCGTCACAAACTCTGTACATTTGTCGATGAAGCCTGTGAATTGTGGTGTGGGTTATTGCTGTCCATCTGTGATCAAGTAGCCTGCTGATGTTGTTGGTAGTGTGCATTAGTAATGAATAAATCTGTGCATTAGTATTGCATAACCTTATATTTTAATAATGCACACTTATTTTGATGATACTCAAAGAGACCCTGCGCCACATAATCAAAATACAACAAAACGACCTCCCACATCTAAACTACGGAATACCCCGAACAATAGCCCCTGACATAGATCTAACTCTGCCATTTGCCACCATAATATCAGGCATCAGACGTTGCGGCAAAAGCACCTTAGTGCGTCAAGTAATGCGCACAACAAATGGCAAATACTATTTTAATTTTGAAGACCCCAAAGCAAACCATTTCGAATTAGATGATTTCCAAAAACTCGATGAGTTATTTGAGCAAGAGTTTGGCCCTCATAACTGCTATTTTTTTGATGAAATTCAAAACGTTGAACAATGGGAACTCTTTGTAAGGACCCAGCTCGATAGGGGTAAGCATTTCCTAATAACGGGTTCAAATGCTTCTCTGCTAAGCAAAGAACTGGGCACAAGACTCACCGGCCGACATTTATCTGTGGAGCTGTTTCCTTTTTCCTATGATGAATTTCTCTCTTTCACAAAAAGCGTCTCCGGTCCCGAAACCTTCAATATATATCTCAAAAAGGGCGGGTTTCCAGAGTATCTGCAGTTTGGCCGTAATGAAATCCTCCAAGAATTATTGACCGATATAATTATGCGTGACATAGTTGTCCGACACAAACTACGAAGCCCTAAAGCAATAAAAGAGTTAGCACTTTATCTAATTTCTAACATAGGAGTCGAATTTTCCTACAATAAACTTGCAAAAACCTTCAATCTAGGCTCAACTAATAGCGCTATATCGTTTGTTTCCTATTTGGAGGACAGCTATCTCTTGTTTAGCGTTCCAAAATTTAGCCATTCTCTAAAAAAACAATCTGTAAACCCCAAAAAAATCTATGCGATCGATAACGGACTGGCCGATGTTAATTCTGTTTCTTTTTCCTCAAACAAAGGCCGAATGCTTGAAAACATGGTCTTTTTGGAATTGAGACGACATGGAAAAGACATATTTTACTTTAAAGGCGACAAAGAATGCGACTTTGTGGTAAAAGCATCAAATAAGATAGTGCACGCTATCCAAGTTTGCTACAATCTAGCTGAGGAGAACAAAAACCGCGAAATTGGCGGTCTTGTAGAGGCCATGGAAACGTTTGATCTGTCTGAGGGGCTGATTTTGACTTTTGATCAGCTTGATACCTTAAAAATTGGTGAAAAATCTCTTAAGGTAATTCCTGTTTGGCGATGGCTCAACGGTGGCTCTTTGTAGGCGGTTTATTGGTTGTAGTGATTGTGCGGGAGTCTATTGTTTGTCTTGGCCTGTAATTTTTTGCTAAGCTAAAGAGTGGGGATGTGGTGGGTGGTGTGGTTGAGAGTTTGTATTGAAGGGGGCTGCACAATAATTGTGCGGGGCGCTTTCTTTGTTTTCATCTGATAGATTATATCTTGCGTCTTATGTGGTTGAGGTGTTGTATGTATCGGTTTTTTATTATTATTTATATTAGTTGCCTGAAACTGTATTGTTATGTAGTGCAAATGTTTAAAAGTTGATCAGTTTAATAACTATGTTTTATGGGTGTATGGTTGTCTTTTGTATCACAGGCAAAAGACGGAAAAAACTTGAATGGAGAGGTTCAGGTCTGAGTAGATTTAAAGTGTTACCTTCCGATGAGGTGGAGCTATGCCGGGCTATCTTTTAGCTGTAAACTCGACGCTTATGTGCCCCCACGCCGGACAATTCTCCATAGTCACCTCAAACAGCAAAGTAAAACTCGACGGCCAGCCCGCAGTAACCCAACAAGACACCTACACAATCTCAGGATGCCCCTTTCTGTTAGCGAATTCGCCGCATCCATGTGTCCTTGCAAAATGGATGGTAGTAGCTACCCGGGTCAAAATAGACGGCAATTTTGCAGTCCTCAAAGACAGCACAGCACTCTGCCAAGCATCTGATCAAGCCCCCCAAGGTTCCCCCAACATAGTCGTAACTCAAATGAAGGTAAAGGGGACCTAAGATGCAATTTAGATATCCCTTCCAAGCTGACACCAGCGGACGAACCGCAGTCACCAATGAAGACGAACACATACGCCAACTAATCGAACAAGTCCTGTTTACCTCCATAGGCGAACGCGTCAATCGACCCACCTTTGGCAGCAACATAAACCACCTCATTTTTGCACCAAACAGCACTGAACTATCCGCTACCACCCAGTTACTCGTACAAGGCGCTCTTCAACAATGGCTCGGCAATCTCATCCTAGTAAAATCCGTCAATGTCCAAAGCAACGATTCCACCCTAACAGTCACCGTACACTACACCATACGACGCAACCAACAACAAAGAGAAACCACCTACACAAGGACGCTCTAACATGACCCAAAACCTAACCAAATGCACCGCAAAAGACAGACGCAACAAAATCGCCGGCTCTAAAATAAACGGCATAGACTACATCGAAGTCATAAAACTAACCTCCCCCAATAGCCCCTATACTGATCGTCTTTATCTTATCGTCTATTTTTTTAACCCATTAACCAATTCTGATGACCCTAATGATCGAATAAATCTTGATGCACATAATGTCCGAATTGAGGGCGGAGTTAAAATAAAAAATATCCGCATCAAATGGGCTATACCCTATGCTGAATATCTTGCAGCAGATGATGTTAAGTCTCTCTTCCGATTTTTAAACGACGAGCAAATTAAGGATATTAACTCTCTCAATGATCCTAATTACATAGATCTTGAATCGAAAGATAAACTTTTGATTGTTTGCCCATCAAGTGATGGCGATTTTTCGACCTATACTTTGCGAATAGTTGATTCGTTGGGTTCAAATTCTCCTCCTGAGGACTTTGATTTATTACTTTCAAGCATTGATTTTTCATTTAAAATTGACTCCCTCTCCAAATTTGACTGTAAACTTGCCTCAGTGTCTTCTCAAGAAGTCCCCCAAGAACCCCTCATCGATTACCTCTCAAAAGACTATGCAAGCTTTCGCCACTTAGCCCTTAGCCGTTTAGCTCTATTGATACCCGACTGGAAAGAGCGCAATGTTGCTGATATGGGCATCATGATGGCTGAATTATTAGCCTACATGGGTGATTATCTGAGCTATTACCAAGACGCAGTTGCTACTGAGGCCTATCTTGGCACTGCAAGAAGCAGAATCTCGGTAAAACGCCATGCCCGCCTACTAGACTACTATATGCACAGCGGTTGCAACGCACGCGTCTGGATAAGCATACAAACAAAAGCTTACTATAAACCGCCAACAGATGCTTGTGAAATTTCTGCTGAAATTCCTGTTAACACTAAATTTTTGACCGGTCGGGGCAATGGAGATAAAGACTGGGTAGTAGCTCCCGAAGATCTTGAAAAAGAACTATCCCAAGGCGCCAAAGTCTTTGAAGCGATGTACCCTCTCAAACTCTATTCATCTCATAATACCATAGCATTTTACACTTGGGGCAATTCAGATTATTGTCTTCCAAAAGGTTCAACCCAAGCAACCCTATGTGGTAAACTCTGTACTTGTGATGATGTTAACTCCTGTAGTTGTAAGCCGCCAACTCTTAAGCTTAAGCCTGGTGATGTTTTAATTTTTGAAGAAACCCACTCTTGTGAAGGTGTTGCAGAAGACTATGATATTTCTCATCGGCATGTGGTACGTTTAACAAAAGTTAACGCTGAAACTGATAATCTAACCAAAATTTCTGTGGTTAGTATTGCGTGGGCTTTAGAGGATGCTTTACCCTTTCCTCTATGTTTAAGCAAGAATTCCTCACCTGTTGCAGTTGCTCATGGAAACGTCTTGTTGGCTGATCATGGTAACTCGTTGAAGGCTGAAAAGCTTGTTGATCCAGATGTTCGATTAAATTTTCGACCTCACCTCAAACACGGCCCGTTAACCTTTAGGGGACCTTTTGATGCTTCTGCTTCTGCCTCCTCAGCGTTTAACTATAACTTAGATGACGTAACAGCCGCCATTACTCTAAGGCAGCTCAACAACGCTCCGCCTAATGAATTTGCAAACTTGGATACACTTGGTTGGGTGCCTGGTGAGTGGATGCCTCAGCAAGACTTGTTTTCAAGTAACAAGTTTAAGACCCATTTTGTTGTTGAAACCGAAAATGATGGCACAGCAATAATTCGATTTGGCGATGGTGTTCATGGGTTAAACCCCCAGACGGTTGCTGGTGAAGCCCCTGAGTTACTCTATGGATTTTACCGGGTGGGTAATGGCGTTGATGGTAATGTGGGGGCCGAATCCATTAGACGCATCGTTGCCTCAGAGAACACCTTTGATGAAGGTGTGATTAGTGACATTCGTAATCCCATAGCTGCTAGGGGTGGGCTAAATCCTGAGAGTATGGTTATGGTTAGACAGAATGCTCCTGAGGCTGTAAAAATTAATGAACGCGCCATAACAGATGCTGACTATGCTGATATTGTTATGCAGAAGTGTCCTGAGGTTCAAAGTGCTGTTGCCAAAACGCGTTGGACCGGTAGCTGGTATACTATCTATGTTATGGTTGATAGGTTTGGCCGCAGAGCGGTGGATGAAGCTTTTAAAACTAAAATTCAAAAGATCCTCGATCGCTATAGACTTAGCGGATATGACATTGAAGTTTGTGGTCCCCAATATGTTCCCATAGAACTTGAAATTAAAGTCACGGTTTCCTCCGACTCGCTTTGTGAAGAAGTTGAAAAAAATCTCCTTGACGTCTTTAGCACCCGTACTCTACCCAATGGTGTTCGGGGATTTTTCCATCCTGATAATTTCACCTTTGGACAACCGCTTCTTATACGCGACCTATATTCTGCTCTAGCTAAAGTTGAGGGTGTCATTTTCTCCTTAGTAACAAGCCTTACACGCGCTGACAAAGTTGATGATAGTGCATTAGAGTGTGGCCTAGTTGAGCTTAGTCCTTATGAAATTATCCAGTTAGATAATGATGCCAACTATCCTGAAAATGGCCACATAACCTTTACTATGAAAGGAGGCCGTTAACATGTCTCAGCACAATACCGGTTCTTGTGGGTGTTATGAGAAAACAAAAAAGTGCACACCCGCAAATCTATTCAATCCCCCTGGACTCTCAACTCTGAAATATCGCGTTGGTACCCATAGTCAATTCAAAACTGACATGGTAGAGGCAATCTCACACAAACCGGCCCTTAAAAACCTCACCACACGCGAAAATGCAGATCTGGGCATAGCCCTTCTTGATAGCTGGGCCACCATTGCTGATGTGCTGACGTTCTATCAAGAACGTATTGTAAACGAAGGTTATCTACGTACTGCAACTGAGCGGCGTTCAGTGCTAGAGTTGGCCCGCGCAATAGGCTATGAACTTAGACCCGGGGTTGCAGCCAGTGTACCCTTAGTGTTTATGGTCGAAAACACAGAGGGCGCTCCACAGCAATCACGTGTCGATGAAGGCACCAAAATTATGAGCATCCCTGGACAAGATGAAACCATGCAAATTTTTGAAACCATAGAAACAATTGAAGCCAAAGCCGCCCTAAACGACCTTCGTCCCCTCCAGTTTGCGCCTAAAAAAATAACGCACGTAACAACAGAGCTTTATTTGAAGGGTGTAAATACTCATTTGGTTCCGGGGGATGCTATACTGATTGCGGAGTCAGACTGGTTGGAAAAAGATGATACTATCTGCCCTATTGATGATGAGGGCTGGGCTTTCCGTTTTATTCACACGGTAACTGTGCATCCTGATAAAAATTATACACACATAACTTGGAAAAAAGGCCTCGGAAAGATACGTAAAAGTAATGAAATTGGTCCGCTAAAAAATCCTGCTGTTTTTGTTTTTAAACAGCGGGCATCCTTTTTTGGTTATAATGCTCCTGACTGGCAAGCCATGCCTGACACAGTAAAAGAATCTTATGAAAATGGTTCTGATTGGCCCGAGTTTGATGAAATTTTTGACACTGCGGACTTTGCTGTTAACGATGACAAAGATATACCGATCGTTACGGTACATCTTGATGCTGTCTATCCTAAAATTCTTTCTAAGAGCTGGGTGGTTTTTGTCGGTCAACAAGAAAACAAAACAGATAAACAAACCCAATTTTGTGTGTCGCTTGGTAGAGTGCTTGGAGTGGAGGTTGATGCGCAATGCAATTTCACGTTAAATGCTAAAACTACCAAGCTAGAATTGGATATGACTGAGAAAAATATTGAGGGCTTTCTACGGCGTAGTACGGCTGTTTTTTGCGTTAGTGAACCTTTGGGAATGATTAATCCTCCCTTTGGATGTTCTGTGTCTAAAAACGGAATCGTGCTTGATCGAAAAGTACCTGAACTTAAAAAAGGGCAAAAAATAATTATTCAAGGAAAATTAGCCAATGATTTAGAAGCCCCTTCATTAGTAAGTGAGATTGCCGTAATCAAGGATTGCGAGGTTGTCACAATCAAAGATGGCGAGGTTTCCGCGATCAAAGATTTATATAAAAAATCTGCGACAGTGTCTTCTGAGGGTGGTGTGGTGTCTTTTGATGAGACTGGGTCTGAAATTGAGTTCGAGATTACTAAAATTATTCTAGAGAATGAGTTGTTGCATTATGATTATGATCTAGATTCGGTTCATATCTATGCTAATGTTGCTTTTGCTACTCATGGTGAGACGGTGTATGAAACGCTTGGAAGTGGTGATAGTTTAGCGACAAATCAGCAGTTTCGTCTTAAGAAGCCGCCGTTGACTTATGTGTCTGCGGCTGCTCCAAGCGGGGTGAAAAGTACTCTTAAAGTTTATATTAATGATGTTCAGTGGCAAGAAGTGCTCACGCTTTATGGTTTAGGTCCCAAAGATCTTGACTATTTTGTTCGAGTAGAAGATAATGGGGCTACCTTGGTGAGTTTTGGTGATGGCCTTAGCGGTGCTCGATTACCAAGTGGGGCTGAAAACATTACAGTGAGTTATCGCAGTGGCATAGGACTTCAGGGAACTGTTGCAGCTAACAAACTTACCTTACTTACAAAAAAGCCCTTTGGTATACGTAGTGTAACAAATCCAATTGCTGCTTCTGGAGCTGCTTCACCTGAAAAAATGATCGATGCCAAAATAAATGCACCATCCACGGTTCTAACTTTGGGCCGTATTGTATCTTTGAAAGATTACGAGAATTTTGCTAGAACATTTTTAGGTATCGCTAAAGCAAGAGCCATTGCTGAAGAAGATGGTACTGATTATATTGTTCGTTTAACAGTTGCTCCCGTAGATGCCCAATATCTTTCTTCAGAATCACTGCTCTACATAAATCTTAAAGAAACCATTGAGGCAATTTGTGCATACGGTCAGAAAGTACGTCTTGTGAGCTTTATTTCTGTATACTTTAAGGTGGTCGGTACGGTATATGTGGATTTAGGCTACCGCCCCGAAGAGGTAGAAGCTAACATTAAAGTCGCTTTAATTAATGCTTTCTCATTTGAAAAACGTTCACTTAACCAAGCCGTTACCTCCGAGGAGATTTTAGCGGTGATTCAAGCAGTTCCCGGTGTTATTTACTTCAATAATGCTACTGAGGGAAATAGTTTTTTTGTTCAGTCGGTGACGCCATCGGGGGTTTTAGTTGAGGTTGTTGTGGATAAGTATATTTTAGGGGTTGATGAGTTGTTGATGATTGATCCTGATGGTATAGATTTGGCGGTTGAGGCATAATGAATCGGAGCGATAAAAATCGTATTTATGGGTTGCTTCCTTCGATATATCGTTTGCAGGATTTGTCGCAACAGACCTCTGATGGTCATCGTCCTTTGCAGGATTTAACCGCTCTTATGGAAGAAACACTAAAGATTCTTGAAAATGACCTTGAAGGGTTATATGAGAACTGGTTTATTGAAACCTGTGATGAATGGGTTGCACCCTATATAGGTGATCTAGTTGATGCTGATTTGCTTCGCTCCGTTAAAGGGAATGCCACTCTTAGTGGTAAAGCATATGTTGCAAACACAATGCATTATAGAAAAAGAAAAGGCACTGTAGCAATTCTTGAAGAAATAGCTCGAGACGTTACAGGCTGGGATGCACATGTTGTAGAATTCTTCCACTTGATGTCAACCACTCAAAATATCAACCATACCCGGCTTGAAAACCAATGCACTCCAAACATTATCGATCCTGAATTAATGGGTCATGTCGGTGGCGCATTTGATACTATACCCCATACATTAGATGTTAGGCGCATAAAATCTGGTCATGGCTACTACAATGTCGCTAACGTGGGCGTTTTTTTATGGCGTTTAACTGCCTATCCTGTACGCAGAGCAAGAGCTTTCTACCATGGCAAAGGCCGATACTCTTTTAATTCCATAGGTGAGGATATGCAGCTGTTTAATCACCCCTCAGACCAGTATGACGATATTTTATCAAAAGAAGTAAACGTATCTGTACCCATCCGACGAGAAGCGGCCAAAAAATACTTGCCACTGTATTACGGTGAAAACCGAAGCATACTCATAGAAGAAAAGACCGCTAGCGATCTCCAAGAGATCAAAAAAACAAAAATTGTCATCTGTGACTTAAGCGATATTGATAAAGCGGGCAATTGGAATAGGCCTGTGAACTTTGTTAATTTGGATCCTTCAAGTGTTGCAATTGACCCTGTTCTTGGTCGTATACTATTTTTAGATGAATTAGAAGAAACCATGTCTGTAGATGAATTAGACAGAACTATACCTAAACATGATGTGTTTGTAAGTTACTACTATGGCTTTAGTGCTGATATGGGCGGCGGTTTCTACAAACGAGATCTCTACGAAAGTGAAACAAGCAATATGGAAATATACTCCATATCTGTTGGTGCTCCCAAGGGTGTTGATGGTAGCTATTCATCTATTGTTGCAGCTATTGATGCGGCATTAAAGCGCTGGGAGACCGCTAAAGATTTCCCTGATATGCCATCCCCCGATGTCATTATTCTGGAAATAGTTGATAGTGAAATATATGGCGAAGCTATTTCGGGCATCATTATTCCTGCAGGTAAAACATTGATTTTACGTTCAGAACAAGAAAAACGGGCAACTTTGACTGCTACAAAGGAAAACATAATTCAGGTGTCTGGTGATGGGTTAGGTAGCTGTTTTGTTCTTGACGGGTTGTTGTTAAATAAAAACATACAACTTAAAGTCGTTGTGAATACGTCTAACACAAATGGTTTAACTAAGCTTATTATTCAAAATTGTTCACTTGTTCCCCCTGAGGACGATAAGTGTAGCATAGTTGTGGAAGGTAACAACTATCTTACTGCTATTTTGAACAAGTCTATATCTGGCAAAATCTCGATGAATCAACCCTCTAGAAGTCAGCTGGTTCTCAAAGATTCCATAGTGGATAAGGGTTCAGACGTATGTGCTGTGGATTGTTTTGAGGCTTCCATTGAAAATTCTACGATACTTGGTAAATCTAACTTTGAGATATTGACTTTTGCTAGTAATGTCATTTTTACTGACACAGTACGCGTTAAGAGGCGCCAGGAAGGCGGGGTACGGTTCTCCTATATTGCTCATCGTTTTGAGAAAGACGGTTCGCCTTCGCGGGTGCCTAGATGTTATCATTGTCAGCCCAGTGAGACAGATATGGGGATTGTACCGCGGTTTACATCTGAAAAATATGGGTCACCTGGGTATGCACAGTTACATAGATGTATTGTAAAAGAGATATCTGCGGGTGCAGATAATGACTCTGAGATGGGTGCGTTCAATCAAGTTTATCAATCACATCGTATTAATAATTTGTTGGCAATCTTTGCAGAGTACTTGCCGTTTCGATTAGAAGCAGGAGTCATCCTAGTTACGTGAGAGGGGTAAATAGTGAAAGCAGATATAACTAGATCAACATTCAATAAAAATAAAAAATACACCAAAGTAAACGCCCAACAGGGGCGCATACAAGTAGATGCGGACTGGAACGAACAACTCGACATCCAAGAGCACTTTAACAAAACCATACTATGTGACCTCGTGGGAAAAACCGGAACTCCCATCGAAGACAACGGATTTGAAATATCTTGTCCTGTTGGTAAGGCGGCTACACCTAGTTTTACTATTGGAAAGGGACGCTACTATGTTGATGGAATAATATGTGAAAACAACTCAAACAATTTAGATGCACAAGATCAAGAAGACCTTCTGTATTCCCCATTGTTTGAGCAATTATTTGCTGACATGATTAAAAAACACTCTATTCCTTCCACAGTTCCTTCCATAGCTTCTAAAAAATACGGTTATTATGTTGTTTATTTGGATGTTTGGCAGAGACATATAACCTCTCTTGAAGATCCTGATTTGCAGGAAGTTGCTCTTGGACGAACCGACACAACTACCCGTACAAAAAACGTTTGGCAAGTTAAAACCCTACTATACGATGACATCGAAAATGCGCAAAAGGCGATAGCTGAATTTGAACGCCCTATACCTTGTGAGCGTGGTACATTACAAGTTAAATTAAAAGAATCTTCCGATTCGGATTCAAGCGAGGGCATTCCCACTGGATATAGTGGTGATGAGAACAGGCTTTATCGTGTTGAGATACATTCATGTGAAAAGGGTGGGTCTGAACAATCTGTAACATTTAAATGGTCAAAAGAAAATGCGATTGTTGCCGCCAAGATCTCGGAGGTAAGTGTATCTGAGGATATATCCGATAGTACATCGGATAGCCTGCTGATGAGTATAACCATCGAGAATAGTGGAAAGGCGGATGATCTGTATACCTCTAACAATGATCAATGGATCGAGCTTACAGATGATTACCATGAGCTTTGGAATATCCCTGGTTCAATGTTGCTAATAGATGCGGTCGAAGCTGTTCCTCAGGAAAACAAAAGTATTCTAAAAGTCAAGGTTAAAAAAGACATTAAAGAATCATCTGATCCATTATTATATCATATAGTCAACAAAAACGTTCTTATAAACAGCGACGACAATTCTGATGATAAACGTGTATTGAAAAACCCCACAGTTAGACGCTGGGATGCATTCGAAACTATAGCCGATGCAGATATGACGAAAGATGCAAAATATCTGGATTTGGATGCAGGTATTCAATTACGGTTTGATGGGGGTGCCTATACTCGAGGGGATTATTGGCTGATTCCAGCTCGAACAATAACAAAAAACATAGAATGGCCAACTGATGGTGATGGGCCAGTTGCATTACCATCTGCGATGGAACACCATTACTGTTCCTTAGCGTTGCTACACTATTCTCCGGCTGAATTTGTGGTTGAATGTGATTATAGAAATTTCTTTCCTACTGGAACTAGTGCGGCTCTGAATTTTTACTCCGTAAGTGGTGATGGTCAAAAGATAACGCCTAAAAATGTCTACTTAGATCCTGTAGATGTTGGTTTGTCAGTTGTTCCCCTTGAGTTATGTGTTGGTGCAAGTATAGGTGACAAACCAGTTGGGAAAACAATTGAAGACCGATTCTTTGTGCATTTTGAAATTGATGTTGATGATGACACTGTTGGTAAGCTATTGTGTGCTGATTCTGAAATGCATCTTAAATCAGAGTGTGATGTTCCATTTACAGGTGGAATTGCAAAATGCGACTGGGTTTTTTGCCCTAACGATGATTGGTACCAATCGGGGTCGAATAAGGTTACACCTGGTAACCAAAGGGTATCTGCAACTTTGAAGTTGAAGTCTGGATTTGAGCAAGATGGCGTTAGTTCCTGTTTGGTTGCTCCGGTGTATTTTAATGCGACATTTGTACAGCCTGAGTTACGGTATGTGAGTGGTGATGGTCAAAATAAAAGAGTTGATGGCTTTGCTCCTTTACCCCTAGAAGCATGTTTGGAAGTTGCCGGAGAGCCCTTGACTGAAAGTTACCGATCTCTCTGGAAAGCAAAAGCTCAATTCACGATAGATTCGAACAGTAGTGGCAGTTTATTTCTCTCAAAAGATGGTTCTGATGTTGTATTTGGTTCTCTTGGTGAGTCTGATACGTCGTCAATTTTCCCGAATCCTGATGGGGTTGTTGGTTGTTATTGGAAGCTTGATGGTTTACCTGAGTATCAACAGGTTAAAGCTCGACTCGTAAACTATAATAATGATCCATTTGGTTCAATCTTGTTTTTCAAGACAACTCTACAGTCATTTGAAGCTCGATTGTCCTCCGCCATCTCTGGCGTGATAGAGCTTGTTTCCCCATCGAACTCTGTTGGACCACTAATTTCTAATGCTATCTCTCACACACTTACAAGTGATGTCCCACCCGCAATTCTCCTGTCTCTGATTCCTTCCAAAACTTCTCCAGATGTTTCCTCATTCGAAGATTTTTGTCTCTATAGCTTGGCAAATATCAACTCAGGTTCTATGTTCCCACGATTCAAAGCAGTTGACGTTACTAAAACGAGTTTTCGCATTTTGATTGAACCATTATACCCAAAATTGAAACAGACGTGGTATTTACGATGGTGGGCAATTCCTGCACAATCTACACTACCGGAATCAGTTGACCCTGTTTATATGGAGCCTAGAATTGAAATAACAGACAAGAATTGGGTATCTTGTGATACTCTTCAGACTGTTAGCTCTTTTGGAGTCAGAGTAGTGAATAACTATCGAATACTGGATAACTATTCTGAAGACTCTATCAAAATTACCTTAAGAATATACCCAACAGACCCCAGTCAGATGGGTGGAAATTATAATGAAAAGTTGCACTATATAACAGAAAACATCACTCTGTCACGTATTAATAAAAATAGCTCTTTAGTTGATTTTATAGGTACATTCATGATGGAAGTGAATTTGACTCTGTCTAAATGTTGTGCTACTGATGCATCTGACGGTACACCTACTGAATTTAACTATGCGTCACCCTTAGTACAGAAGCCAGGATTATACGCACTTCTAGATGCTGAAGATCTGGATTTGACGATATCTGTTGACTATACCTATGAGCTACTTGACAAAGGTTCTCTGACTGCTAGCGTTAAATTTAATCGGTCCACCGCTACTGATGTCAAGTCACGATCAGAATTTGCTAGCCCTCAAATAGATACTGACCTAAATCTGAAGTCTGTGCAAACATCTGTATTACCGCTTGTTCCCTCAGAAGTGTATATCGGTAGTAAAAGTGGTACGGTGTTTCATTTGTCTTCTTGTCGGTCGTTGCCTCAAGAACAAAATAGGGTGTATTTTAACGGGCGGCAAAACGCAATAGATGCCGGTTATACCGCTTGCCGTATATGCAAACCCTGATATACATCACCCGAGACATTAACACCCCCAACCATACAAGACACTAAATACCATTAACAAAAAAACAACCAAAACACATCACCACCCCAAATAGACACCCTAGCCTTCCCACCCTAACTCACATACCGCTCACCTCTTGGGGCCAAAGAGGCGAAGAGATAGATAAACAAATCCGCTTCCTCTTAGTAGTCAACAAAGACACCACAATGCTCTCTACTTTAGAGCTTTGCCGGATAATATTGTCGATGTTTCCTTTCTTTGTAACACCACTGAGGAGCTAAAACAGTATGGGGATGGCAAGTTATTTTTTGTGTGTTGATACGGGATTTTTTTCTAACTCACCATGTGGATCTCTATGACAAAGGCCTTGCTTTTTTGGCTGGATTGTCTGCGTCGGTATCTCTGTACAAAGAGCCTGTGACGGGTGAGGTAAGGGGGTTGGAATCGTCTTGTAATGTTGCGATGTATGGGAAACGGGAGTTGTTTGTTTTGCGGAAAAAGGCTGAGTTGTTTGGCCGGGTGACTTTTGCATATGTGACGTTGAATCCAGAGCGTAAGGGTCGTGAGACGAAGCGGTTGATTTTGCAGACGACTGCTAATAGTGTTAAGCAGGGGGATTTAGAGTATATATTTTTGCGGTGTGGGATGATGTTTTGGTTTTTTCTTTTGAGTTTGCTGTAGAAGGATATGGTGCCTTTGTATTATCTTCGGTAGTGTGCGGAGGTGTTGTTTGGGTTTGCTTGTGGTGATGTGGGTTGCCTTTATGGGCGCATCGGGAGAAGTCGCTTCGGAGGTTTTTGTTTTTGCAGTTTTTGTTTTTGATTGTTTTTGCGTATCTTAAAAAGGCACTGGGTAATGATTTCTCAGTGGCGGCGGTGTTGTTTGGTATGAGAAATTCCAAGTGCAAAGTTTATACGAATGAAGTGTTTGTCTGTGAACCGACTAGAGCGCAGAAAGAGATCTGTAAAAAACTAGACATAGTAGTCCCAAAACCTTGGGACTTTAGGCATTCCTCATACCAACATTCCTTATTCTGATAACCAGCATTTTGGTTACAAAAAATAAAAAGCCAAGTCGGCACAAAACCAACCCTTGTACAAACTCCAGCCTTAGATCAAAAACCTCAACAATCCAACCAACCTAAAAGGGAATTAAGATATCTCCCACAGTATCCCCAATAGCCCCTCCCGTCTTTTCAAATGATTTACCATACGTGTATACGTCTTTGCCTTCTTTACTGGCATCATTATCCAAAATTGAACCATTGGCCATAACAACACTGCTGTTATTATATACGCCCCCGCCCCGGCCATCACCAAAACCTCCACCACCCTCACCATCATCAGCCATGTTAGCCTTATTGAGAGAAATCGTACCGTTGAATAGCCAAAAAGTGCCACCAACTTCATTATAAACACCACCACCAAGACCTGACATATCACCACCGCTAGTATTCTTAGCAACAACCTTATTTCCCATAATCTTACTTTCAGTATTTTTACTATCTACGGGACTGACATAATCAGACATCTCAAAAACCCCGCCATTGTATACGCCGCCGCCACAACTATGACTATCACCATTGACAATACGCATAGCGGTATTATTTGAAATTTTGCTGCCCTTCAAAATAAAAGAACCAAAATTAGCTACACCGCCGCCATATCTAGCAGAATTATTCCTGATTTCACACTCATTCTGCAAACAAAGCACACTGTTTTTGCCAATATAGATTGCACCACCATACGGTTCTATAGGATTTGCGATCGTATGTTTACAATACTCAATAATCACCCCATCCAATGTAACAATAGTGCCCATATTATTGATATGTATACCACCCCCCTCCTTCTCCGCCTCAATACCATTGCCCGCAATAGAATTACCATTTGGCCCCTGCAACTTCACTCCCTCAAAAACAAGAGCAACCTCACCCCCCACAATCTCGAAATGCCGCACCCCCTCTTTACTTATAAAAGATACAGGTAACTGATCACCATTGGGCAATTTACGATAACAAATTGACCGAACACCACCAATGTTGATTCGCAAAGGAGCAGCTAAGCTAATATCTTGCTTAACAAAAAGTAGCTCAAAATTCTCCTCTGAGACAGCTCCACCAAGCACACACTCCAAAGTTCGCTCCGCTGAAAGTGCATCAAAAACAACATTATCAAAACCATACAACTCCAAATCCTGGGTACGCTCAGACACATCAGTATCAAAATCATACCTATCACTGAAATGATAGTCCGCAGCACCATATGCTTCAAACCACAAAACTCGATAACCCTCCGGACAACCCGTAATTTGTAAAACATCCGGCACCTCAACCCTGCCCGAATTGGGACCCTGATTCCTCACACTACCTTCCCAAGTCCTATTCAACCTAACGATAGTGAATTTCACGTTATAATACCAATCACCCTGAGGATAGCTAATATCATAATTATCATACCCCTCACCAGATTTCCACTGCTGAATAGCGATATTAGCGCCATGAACTTTTGCATCATCAGCTGAGCATCTAGTTCTTCTGGGTGCTTTGTTGCCTGAAAAATCTGCTAAAGCATCAGGCTCTTCGCTAATCTGTAATTTGTCTAAGTGTTTAGTATCTATCCATATGCCCCCGCCATCACCCCGCTTTGCTTGGTTATTAGTTATGATGGGACTGCAAATAATGAGAGGCATTGGACCCTCGTGGTATATGCCGCCGCCATCTTGCTGGGCCGCATTTCCATCAATTTTACAATTAAGTACCGTAAGAGCGCCAAGGTTGTATATGCCGCCGCCATTTATATCCGCAGTATTGTCTAAAATTGTACCGCCGGTGACAATCCCTGATCGTTTAGTGTCTATGGTGAGTCTGCCGGTGTTGTGTATGGCGCCTCCATTGGCTGTGGCGGTATTACTGTTGATGCGGGTGTTGTTTTGCAGGTTAAGGGTTGTGTTGTTGCCGCTCACAGAAATCGCACCTCCATATTCGGCGGTATTGTTGCAAATATTACTGCTGATGCTTTTGCTGGCGGCGGTGGTGTTGTTTTGCAGGTTAAGGGTTGTGTTGTTGCCGCTCACACAAATCGCACCCCCATATTGATTGTTACAATTTGTAATGTATGCGCCTTTGAGTGTAACGGTGGTGTTTGTGCCGCTGATCTCAATACCCCCACCACCCTCAAACTGGGAGTTTTGTCCTTGTAATTTTACTCCCTCAAAAGCAAGCGTAACATTACCGCCGGTAATGCTAAAATGGCGCTTGTCTTCTTTGCTTGTAAGAGCTACGTCTTGGCTGTTATTGGTTGGGTTGTGGCAGGTAAATGTTTTGTCGCTGGAAATATTTATGGGCAACTCCTCCGCGGGTAGCTCATCTAACTGGATGTCTTTTGTAACAATGATGTGTGAGAATTGTGTTTCTCGGTCCTTTTTTTGGTATTTGAATTCTATGACCTTTTTTGCTGAGACAGCATCAAAAACCACATTGTCAAAAGCATACAGCACTAAGTCGCGTTCATATATGGGGGTGTTAAAGTTCCATTCGGTATTTGTTCTAAACGTTTTATCTTCATACCAAAGCGCCGCCGTATAAGTCGTTGCTAAGTTTTCTAAACTTTGGTCGGAGGCGTCTTTGAATAATCTTTTGAACAGCACTTTAAAGTTTGTATTTATGTTGTTTGGCTGATTAACTATGCCATTTTCTGTTTTGATTGTCCATGTGATGGCTTCAGTATCGTTTAAACTAATAATGTTAAAAGTTACTCTACATTCGCCGAACTTGGAGGCTTTTGTATAGGTGTAGCTGATATCGTGATTATTGTAACCTTGTGATAACTTGAATGTATTGGAGGTGCCTGGCACTACTGTGTTGCTCCAGTGTTTGCTTTTGATTCTGTCGGCATAGAGTGTGTCGTGGTCTGGGTGGCGGTTAAATGCTTGGCATGCGGTGTTGCCTAAGAAAACAGTGGGGCGTTCATAAGATTCCTTTGTATCGATATATAACTTGTCCAAGTCCGCTACCCAGATACCGCCGCCATTACCCTTGCGCGTTTTGTTGTTGGTTATGGTGCTGTTGTCGATATCAAAATTCTCCGCACTCCCATGGTATATGCCTCCTCCGTTGCCGTTGGTTGCTGTGTTTTTGTTTATTGTGCTGTTTTGTATGTTGAGGGTGCCGTTAATATGGTATATGCCTCCTCCGTTGCCGTTGGTTGCTGTGTTTTTGTCTATTGTGCTATCCTCCAGAAAGAAGGCGTCATTGGTGATGTCGTTGTATATGCCGCCGCCTTGTGTTGCTTTGTTGTTTGAGATTTGTCCGTTTTGTATGTTGAGGGTACCTTTGCACTGGTATATGCCTCCTCCGTTGCCGTTGGTTGCTGTGTTGTTTGTTATTGTGTTGTTCGTCATAGTGAGATTGCTAGTACAGTGTATGGCGCCGCCACTGTTGGTTGCTGTGTTGTTATCGATTGTATTGTTCTTCAAGGTGAAGGTATTGTTGGTGTCGCTGTTGTTGAAGATATTGCTGGTGTAGCTGTTGAATATGCCTCCGCCCCAGTTTGCTGTGTTTTTGTTTATTGTGCTGTTTTGTATGTTGAGGGTACCTTTGCACTGGTATATGCCTCCTCCGTTGCCGTTGGTTGCTGTGTTGTTTGTTATTGTGTTGTTCGTCATAGTGAGATTGCTAGTACTGTATATGCCTCCGCCCCAGTTTGCTGTGTTGTTATCGATTGTATTGTTCTTCAAGGTGAAGGTATTGTTGGTGTCGCTGTTGTATATGCCGGCGCCATAGGTTGCTGTGTTTTTGTTTATTGTGCTGTTTTGTATGTTGAGGGTACCTTTGGTGTGGTATATGCCTCCGCCAGAGTTGTTTGCTGTGTTGTCTGAAATTGTGCCTCCATTTATAGTGAAAACTCTGTTAGTGGTGCTGTTGTATATGCCGCCACCAGAACTTGCTTTGTTT
>Ga0123354_10002858_pt1 | contig 23366 bp, 5 predicted proteins | sample TergutLab28metaG_2_FD_97872 | JGI IMG/M metagenome (GOLD analysis project Ga0123354, IMG submission 97872) | Labiotermes labralis P4 segment gut microbial communities from Petit-Saut dam, French Guiana - Lab288 P4 | ecosystem: Host-associated > Arthropoda: Insects > Digestive system > Gut ... | reverse complement strand
CTTGTGAGTGCGGTAATGAACCTTCGGGTTCCGTGAAATGCGGGGAATTTCTTGACTAGCTGCAAACCAGTTAGCTTCTCAAGAAGGACTCTGCACCATGGAGTAAGTAAGTAAGTAAGTACTTCTTGACGTAACATCAATATACAGACAGGGACATTATTTCGTGACAATAGAGCACGTACATTCAACCCACTGATATCAAATTCAATGATACTTTCTTCAGCGTTTGCACTTAACTACATTTTATCAGCACCTTAAGTTACTTATCAATACTTAGCTTATGTAGTTAATTATCACACGTCGCAGACAGCACGAAAGGCACACTTCAAGTTATCAACTCAGCGAGTCAGTGGTGTCTGAGGAAATCTTTCAATTACCTCTCAGATATCGGGGCCCCAAATCGAGAAACGAAAACTGAACCTCTTGAACCTTCCAACGGCGACTTCTGGGCGAATGCAATTCGTTCCTGGAAACTGTCATCATTAGCAAGTATTGGTGGCGAATTCAAAGCCACGGAAGATGAAACTGAAGTAAATTAATCTGGTATTGTTTGCCTACGTAGTTTGCTTTATTCAACCGTTTAAGTGGCCTTCTAATTTACAGAGCACCCTCTTATTTATATGGCTATAATTATATATAACTTCAATTGCTCTAGAGCCAGATACAGTTCAGCTTGCCTTAATCACTCAACGCCCGTTCCACTCATCTGAATAACACAAAGTAAATTCACACTGACAGCGAAATACATTATGTAAAGCTGACAAATGATTATGTATATACTACAATTCATATTAGACATAAGCTGACAGTAGTAATCGCCGAATACACTGTGTTAATCCCCTTTTCCACTTTCCTTATAATGCATGTCTCTGTTTGCTTCGGAATCAGATGGTCTTTTTAGTATGTGTGAAGCATATGTACATGTTTGAGTGCTTCGATAGCTGCTTGCTTGTTCAGAGGAGGACAAAAAACGGGGAAGTTGTCGATATTCAAACCCCGTATATTCATGCATTCTTTGGTAGGAGGAAGAAGTTGTGTGAGTAAGTAAGAAGGAAGAAGAGGAGGAGGAGGAGGTGGAGGAGGGGGAAAGAGGTCGGTCAAAGCGACAAAGCGGACGTGAGTTAGGGGTTGGGCAAGAGGAAGATGAAAGTTGGGAAGGGGATGATTCTTGGCAAGCATTCCAAGGGTTGGCATAAGGAGTGTGGGGGATGACTGCATCGGCCATCATGAAAGCAATTCCGGAGGACAAGTAGAGGGACCCGGAGCTCACGCACGAACCGGAGCCAGAAAAGCCTCGAAAATCTCTCCTTTTTTACAGCCCCTTCTCCTTTCTATTATAACCATTTCCTACATCCATCCCAACCCATCTCCCTGGCCCCAAGTTGTACGTGGTTTTGAATTCAAACTTGGAGATTCTGTCTCCGAGACGAAGGGTCGATAACTGGAAAACAGAGCAATCCCACGTTTAAGAATTAAGGTAAAATATAGTATAAAAGAAATTCACGTTACACAACGCCCTAATCCTGGACGGGTATTTTTATGACTACTTTGAAAAAGTACACTTATAAAAGAAAATTATATGTGCTGTTTAGAATGTTTGATTTCAAAACTACTGAACTAATACACATTATTTGTTTTTGTAGTTTTAGGTTACCAATTGTGTGCTCATACAGCTTTGATTTTGTTCTGATAAACTCTTATTCTGCACGACTGTACCAATGGTCAGAGTTGAAATAATACATACTAAGCGTTAAAATATATATATATCTCCGAAATCTACAACTTTCACAATAAATACTCTTCTGCATTACCAACATAAAAAACATAAGCATGACCTTCCTACTTTTCAACGACGACTCTCGCAGTTCTAACTTTTATTACTACCACAAGAGCGCAGCAAAATAGGAGGAAGACACCAGTAAATAAATCTGGTCTGTTGTGTGATCTAAGAGTTTTAAAACCAGAAAGTTTCTTCTCTCTAAAAAAATGAGAGCTGCTTCTGCTATCTTGAGCCTCAAATATTTGATAAAATACACTGCAGAATAATACACAAATTTATTCCAGAATAGCCTTACGTGTTCATCCTTCTACGTTACGAATATTTAGTGCTCTGTTGCCTTACAAGAGTGACATCATGAGGCATAAATATTAATTTGATTCACAAATGAACTAAAATAGTGAAAATGAATTAGTAACAATTCATAAACAACACAGTTGGAAAATATTTGTTGTGTAAGTGGAGAATGTATTTCCAGAGAGTCCGTTCGTTTCCAGGTGGTACGAAAGGGATGATATCGCTTGCAAATCCATAAATAATTATCACAAGCCACGAGTACTGGAAGTAATAACATGGCTGCTTATTCTGTCGACTGTACAAATGTTGTCTGTTGCTAGTACGCAAGAATAGCACGGTAGTGGCTCATACGAAATATTAACGGAGCTTGTTCTTGAATAATAAATAAAAGAGTCTGTTACAGCTTCAAATAAAGGCTGGAGAGTGCGAGTTGTTAAATTAGGGACTTTACTGTAAACAAATGGAGTAGAATGAAACGAAGGTTACGCCATTAAAATAACGACGGTACTGAAAACTGAAATCCTAACGGAACATAAAATGTGTGATTGGTTGACCACCTAGTTGAATATTTCAGAACCATTTGCACCTAGCAGCACACTAAGATATAAGCTAGGTTCAGTATCTCACACCACATTGAGTCATATTGACGCTCCAATCCACGGCCTATTTCACCTGTCATTTCTTTTATTCTTAGAATATAAACAAGCTCTCAATTCATCCATCGACTTGCTGCCATCTTATTGGGTTATCTTGTATTACGTACCCGATGCTCCACTCTTTCTTCAGACCCATCCGGCCGCGTACAGAGAACACACACACACACACGCGCGCGCGCGCGCGCGCACGCTCTCTCTCTCTTAATTACAAAAACCGCTTTTCAGCCTCACTGTGTACTTCACGGATAAAGATCTCTCTCAACCCCTATCATACTATCGTAACAGTGGCAATCGGGTGGGGGGGGGGTCATTATTAATAATGACAACCATGGTGTGACACTCTCATTCACTCAGTCACACACAAAGTGCATTATACACGTATGTGGTAGACATGCCCTATGTATTAGGGGTTTTGAAAGAAAGCCAGTTCGGGGGCTGTAGAGGGCGAAGGTGCACAGGCCGTCAAGTTTACATCCGATGGACGGCGAGGCGGGCGTCCCATTTGCAGAAATTTTTCGTTTTTTAAGCAACATTTACTACTCTTTTTAACAAGAAGCTACTTTTTTTTATTGTAAAAGGCAATAAGAATTTTGGCTGAGTATTTGTCAACCTGCTAGATAATCAGCTGGTCACGAAATTCTCCGCCATTTTGTGCTACACAAAGTTTCGTTACAGTACAGACTTAAGTGCCCTACAGGACACTGTCTCGGGCCAGTCCCATACAGTGCTCATGTCTCGCACATCCTGCATCTCTAAGACCTAATTTTAGTATCAGACTCACGTATGTGTCTATAGCTATAAACTGTTTGTACTTTTAAAAGAGCCGCGCGTAATGATATTTAGTACATTTAATATACCCATTCTTTAAGCATACACAGAAAATTTACCCCTACGATTACACAATCAAATTGTCTATCCACGAACATTTGTTTTGCTTTAGTTAAGTTCGTTTGCAGAATTCGAAGACGGGTTCTCAGATTCGTCGTACTGCCCGTTTGTCGGTTCGACTACCAATACACGAATTTTCGTCAAATTTAATACCAAGGAAATTTTTTCCGGGAATATTCAAAGTTTACCGCAATCAGACAAAAGTAGGAGGTATTTTACTTGAAATATAAATACATTTGTGATTATTTTGGTTACATCGTTACCGTATTTACCATAGAGAGAAATCGGTGATGGATTCTAATCGACACTAATGTGCCATACATTTGTAATAGGCATAATTAAATAAAATAATAAATTGTATTTAATATTTATTAATTACGAATGCACATTAAAACTCTGTAGAAAATATTGTCTTTAGTTGTAAAATATTTTGAAAGGATAAAACTTTACGATTAAGTATATAACCGGTATTAACATATCGCAGTCAAAAATATTAAGTTCTGAATATAAGTACCACAGATCTTAATATTGGTATTAATATTCCATGCTAAAACTATCACATTACAGGCCTAGACAGGCCCTGAGGGTTCCAAGAGATCGAGACTCCCAGAATTAGACAAACGTCACATGCATGTGGTAAGGTTGTCAGCCCTACGCACCTACTGGCTTTACCCCCAGACGTTATCCCTGGTACTCATTTCCGTAAGACGCTGAGTCGACCCCAGGGTCATAGTGTGACCGGAAGAATTAAGTCAAAGAAAAATTCCAATGACCCCATCGGGATTTTAACCCGCGACTTTCCGGCTTGTAGCGCAATGCCTCAAAAATAAAAATTATGAAAAATGTGGATAAAATGGCGCGATCATCCATGAAAAATGCACAATGCAAAGATAGGCATGTACCTCTGTACGTCGTGCGTATATTTTCTGTCTTCGCCAAGCTGAGTTCAGAAGCGAAGAAAATGAATTCACGATCTAACAATTTCTTTTAGAGAAAAAGCAGACCCGTCACTAGAAAAGATATTCTGCAAGTGCAGGACAAGTTCCGCTGCGACTACATGGCAGTAGAGCTAAAGTTAAGAACGTGGGGGTATTTGTTTGTATATCTAAGTCTCTCGGAATTTAGGCAGAGTGATTGCTTTGAAAACGACATTAATGAAAATAAGAATTCAATTTGTATTTCGATGTTGAAAAGTCAGATGCCATTTCTTTTCTTCGGTAAGAAACATTTCTGGAAGTCCATATAACATTCCCCTGTCTTGGTAGCCCGGATTCAGTTTTGTGTTAGTTTGATAGGTTTTCTTACTGCACCCCAGTCCACTCCCTTCAAATTGAATAAAGCAAGGAAAGAAAGAAATACAAGGGGGGCTGAAAGTTATTTGTTGTTGAGTGGAGTTTAAAACATTGAACGGATCCTTCGGGTATAGATGGCAAGAATAAGAGGAATAAAAAACTGATAGCATTTAAGTTGTGATGTGAGTAAAAAAAAGAATTTATAACAACAAATAAAAAATAAAGCACATAAACAAAGGAAACATCAAGAGCTTTTTATAAAGCAAAGGTGAAACAAAAGAAAGCATCTATTATGTCGGAAGGCAACACAGCTTCGAGGACAATAATAGGAGATCATTCGGATATCTTGCTTGTCAACACAAAAAGCCGTGGGCAATCGGCGGACAGTAGACTATAGGTTCCTATAACGGCAAGGAAGAGTATAAAATGTGCGTTCCAACGCTATGTTCCGATAAAGACGGTATATCCCATTATTTCATATTCAGAGTAAAAATACAAAAAATACCCGGCTAACTGTGAAAGGATATACGATTTTTTAATTACGTCTCAGATAATGAGGAAACATTAATATGTTCACCACATACAATTCAAGTATTGACCTCTTTCTGCCTACTCATTTTAGGCGTAGAAGGTTACTGCTGCACTTTAGCACAATCAAAGCCACACACGCATATACTCGGTAGGACTCGTCTGGACGAGGGATCGGCCCGTCGCAGAGACCTCTACCTGACAACACATAAAACCCACAAAAGACAGATATCCATGCCCCAGTGGGATTCGAATACACGATCTCAGCATGCGAGCAGTCGCAGACCCGAGACTTAAACGGTGCAACCACTGGGATCAGGCCAAATAATGTGTTCACCACATAAATTAATGTGTTCAGGGCACACAATGTGCTAACTACATGCTGTCAATGTGTTCACCACATTAAAGTAACGTGTTCACATAAAATTAATGTTTACCACATACAATTTAAGTGGTCATCAGATAAATTAATGTGCTCACCACAAAGGCCACAATTAATGAATGTGTTCATCACATACAATTAGTATGTTTACCCCACAACAATTAAGGTGTTCACCACGTACAAGTACAATTAACATAATACATCGTTTCCATATCGGGTGTAAAGGAATGAAAATCGTCGTCCATTTCCACCTGTTTTTCGAATGCTTACTAGTTTATTATTTATTAGAAGTTTATTTCACGACCTTGAGTAATCTCAAACTAAGCAGCACGTAATGATTAGGCGATTCTTTTCCAACCTTGTTGCTATGGAGGAAAGCCTAATATAATTTTTCATAACAAGAGGAACCCCAACGTAAGCAAACACTCACAGGCCAGGAAAAGCTGATAGCGTGTGCTCTTCTGTAGCCACCGATGAAGCGGCTATGCAACAGTCCGGAACAAACAGACACAACACAGCTAAATATAAGCTTAAATACTAACAAAACAAGAGTCCGTTGGTAGCGCACTACTGCCAATTGCCTGACAAAAAGTATTGCAGCATTTCGCAGGATATATACAATTATTCGTGGCATTTTAAAATCTCTGTTTACTTGGCCCAAGACATCTGGCAGAAACCCTAAAGATGGTCTGCAGAGCGTGAGGTTTCTGTGACACCTTGCTTGTGAAATACTGGATTAGAAGAATTGGAAAGGATATGACAGGCAACGGTCGTGATCTAATCAACGTACTTCCCGGCACCTGGCTGGAGAGACGTGCAAGTAACACGGAAACCTTCAATCGGGTTAGTCAGTGTCCCGCGTGCAATTCGAGTAGCAATGCAAATGAAAGTCAGCCGTGACCTACACAGAACCTGCAGAGCTCAGTATATGAAAATGAAGATTCAAAAAATGGAAGAACCACACTCCAGGGCAACAGGGGGCAGAAATGTGTCATTAAAAGCAGACAAGCTGAAATGGATTTGAAGTGAAATATGGCAGAAAGGTTTAGTAATTTATGAGAATGTTGTGCTTGTAAGTAGCTTGGAAAACGTAGAGGAAACAAGATGTCAGATTATTTTTTTATTATACGACTCTGTATCAACCCCTGTTCTTGGCGCTACAACGTGGGACTGTTGGCGACTGACTTCAAAGAATTTCACATTTTCCATTCTGTACATTACAGTTCAATTGTTGCTACTTACACCAACGAATGCACGCAATTGTATTAGATTTGCATTAATATTTTAAAAGCCACTAAATTCAACATGTTTTGGCGGTGTTCATGGTACCATGAACACCGCCAACGTATCAACAAGCCGATTCAACTTACTATGCACAATTCTGTGCGCTATACACATCCTACACCGAAAGGGACCAATATAGGATAGTGAACAATCGTTTGATACAGTTATTGTACTCCCAGATGATGGGCCGATAATGCCCGAAACTTGTAAGAGTTAGTAGCTTGTCATAATATTATGGTAACTGTAATACATTTATTGGCTTAAATTATATTAATTGATTACACAGACGTAACTGGGTGATGAAAGTAAACGTTTGACCACTAATAATCCGGCCCTGTATGTGGAGATTTGTTTCGGTTCTCTCTTGTCTTTGGCACTAGATAAGGGTGACTGGTTAGTGTCACGTCCTGACCACTTTCATCCAGCAAAGGAACTAGCAATTCTCATTACATACAAGGTCGAGTACGGTCCAGAAATTCCATTGATGAGATGACAAAGATAGATATCTGCCAACGTGGAATATCATCCGTTAATTGGCTGTCAGGCATCACACTTCAATTCATCCCGTGTTTGTTGTGATATATACGTACTAACTCCAAACAAAAAAAGTCTAACAAGGCAATAGCTTCTCAGCTACTAAAGAAATTCCTAGCATTTTATGTAACACAGAGTTTTACTACCGCGTTGACACGATCACGATACTTGTTCCTGTCTGGTGACAGATCAGTCCAATTCACTCTTTCCCATCCTATTTCTGTAAAGGCTGCGTTCATTTTGTTCTTCCATATATCCCCATGTCTTACAAATGTACTATTTTTTTTAGGTTTCCCCAACAAATTCCTGTATGCATTTCTCTTCCCACGCGTACGTCCCACATGACACGCTCATTTCATCCTTCTAGATTTGGTCACCTCAAGCTCCAAGATCCTGTTACGTCTCCTTCTTAGCCCAGATATCTCCCTTAGCTTATGCTCTGCCTTTAAGATGAAAGATTTTCATACACACGAAAAACAGAATGGCAGATTATAATTATTTGTATTTTAAACATTCTCGATATATCAAATTTATCTGAAACCCAACTAGTAGTTTTGGAGATGAAACATCGAAGGGGAGACTTGACTTCCGAATTTTACGTTAATTTTAAAAATATTTAAAACAAACTGTACGCAATTAAACAAGAGTTTCTATTGTAGAATCGCAGCCTGGAAAATACTGGTATTTATTTAAATTCGTGTTCTTGATATGGGTTAACAGAGATCGATCATGACGTCCCCTCTGGCTGCTTTGTTATGGAAATGTGCCGGAGGCGGCCGCTTCAAGTAATGCAAATGGCGGTGAGTTGGCTAACACAAGACCATATGTCGCAGTCTGTCCAGCACCCATCGCCGGATGTTGTAGTGGCCAAAGATAACTTACTGCATATCTGAATATCCGCGTCCAGTGTGAGGATTTACTGTCACGTCCCTCTCGTTCTTCAACATGCAACGTTATTCGGTGGTTTTATGGAACCTTTTAATGTTGTATCCTCTGACCATCTGCCTGCAAAAGCGAAAGCATCATCACAGAATTCAACACTACTGGAAGGTTGAAATTATAATGTTTATAAAAGGTAAAGTGATCCAGTTACAGGCCCGGTGTGGCCCAGAGGGTGGGTAGAGGTATAGCTCTACTCTTCCATGACCGCTGCCCTAAAGGGGCTGAGTGGTCAGCAGCACGCCCCGGCCACGCTTTACCCCGGGAAAGACCCGGTACCCATCGTACAGGAGGCTGGGTGGGCCCCAGGACCGGTCTGGACGGGCGGAAAATCTCATCCCCACCGGGATTCGATCCCGGTCCGTCCAGCCCGTAGTCAGTCGCTATACCGACTGAGCTACCCGGTTATAATGGCTATACAAGGTACGAAATCCATGGTAATAAAACATTGACGTGTCCTCAAATAGTGCTCACTGCCCGTGCTTTTCTGTCGCCAGCACACGTAGAAACAGAAGGAGAAGGGCGCACGCTCAAACGCACATTCAAAGCACAGGGATAGCGTCACTCTTACCTTTATTACGATTGGCCACTAATTTCACGTCGAAGAGTATGTTAAAATCACACTTTGAGCCACAAGATTTCAGTCTGGAACTCTGTATCCTGTTCGTTTGACCTCCAGGAGAAATATACAGAGTGATTCGGGAGGAAAGGTGAATACTTACGGAGGTGATAATATCGGCCATCGTGAGAAAATAAATTCACATGAATATGTCTAAATCTGGATTGTTATCGAGATAGAGCTGTTGGAATCTCCAGACATAACTCTATTTTCTTGTGGGCTCGAATGAAGAGCGAAGTTTACAAAAGAAATGTGGATTACACAGACTCGCTGTTCGCTCTCATTTTCGATGCTGCTGCCCTCGTGAAGAAAGGTGAAGATCAACTCAAACAACAAGCGATTTTCGCACACGAGTAGCAAAGTGCACTGATTTTGACCATGGGATCTTCGACCACTTGTGAACTGTAACACATTTGTTACTCTGCCACTTAAATATTAAACTAAAATTAAAATTAAATTAACAGTAAGTTATTTCTCTTTTTTACCACACACCATGCACTTACATTTGTAGATTCAAACAGCTGTATTTCGGTAACCATTCAGAAATAGACATATGTTTGAATCAATTTTTTCTTACAATGACCGATACTATCACTTCCAAAAGTATTTACTTTTCCTCTTGAATCGCCCCGTATGTACAAAGGATATACGAAGCCACCAGAGAAGTAAGCAGCAAAGAATCAAATTTGAACACTACCTTGTTGAAAAGTACTTATAATGTATATAAGGTGTCAATACATGTTTTAGGGAACAATGTGTCTCTGAGATAATGGAGTTCTTACAGCAATGGGTGCCCACATAGTTCTTCTGTAGTGACATGTGGTGTCCTGTATTTGTAGTTTGTTTCAAGACAGTCTTTAAATCAGACTCCATAATGTCGAATGATGTGACGACAGTTTTAGTGCGAGGGATATGGAAGGAAACGCTCGGGGCCTAATTTAAGACATTATTCCGAAAATTTTCTCGACGGACTAAGGGAAACATCCAGACACCCCAGTCATACTAGCAAGTGTCCTGTCCAAAACTCGAAGCCCCTTCCTCTCGACTGCAAGCGGCAACCGTTATCGCAGTATTTTGGTACGCTATCACATCCATTTCGGAGGAAGACGCTGATGTCATCATCAGCGTCACATCCCAAAATACCATCAATTTTGTTTGCTTTCCCATTTCTATTAAGACAGCTTTCTTACTTCGAGTGGGGTGTTATGAAACAGTTCCACACAGAAATTGCTTATATGTTTGAGTTCACACAGTACCACTTGACGGTTCGCCTTGCGTCTCTGACACTTGTCTGGTTAACAGGTAATAGAATCAAGTTTGAACGTCAGGCTCAGACTGAACCGTAGACGCGATGTCTGTGTGTTGCGCTTCCTCAAAGGTATTAGAGCCGCCACCACAAAATCAAGAGTTACTTGCTTGCACAGTCTCAGCATGATCGCGATGTGAACTATCAATGGTGGCTTCAAACGATAATGTGATTTGGTCTCAGTGTACCTATGTGTTCCGCTTAACGTCAGAACCAATTAACTGGCTTTTATCGGAACTGGTACAGACGTTATTCTAACAAAGCCTAGGCCATCTCTTAACTTCCTCTTTCATGAAAATGAAAACTATATGCTTTTTACATTACCAACGTGTGCCTGTGTGGTTAGAAGCTGGCCGTTATGTGTGTCTACTGTCACAATAAGCTAGATGACAGACTTTTAAGAAGCTTTACAAGAATATTACATTATTACGGGACACAAGAGTGATGTATTTTCTATTTTCCTGTAATCAGTTATCAAACTGCGGTTGTGCGCATTTTTTAAGATAGGAGAGACTCGAGCAACACTTACATTGAACCCCTGAAATGATGTATTCCTAAAATACTAATCATAGAAAATGTAAGCAGCTTTTATAAGGGTAATATTTTAGTATAATTTAAATAAAGACCTGGCGGAAGTGTGAAAGTATTCTTTAGATTTCGGCTTAGTGGCAAGAAGTAATGAACCACTGATGATAGGCAAGGGAAATTTTGTACGTAGAGATCTCATATGCATATTTAACCTACACAGTGTGTTACAAAATACGCTTTGCTTATCAGCAATTAAATGTTTTTTCGACAATGCAGATCTTGGAAGCTATAACCAATATATGCAACGTATGCAGACACTGTGGTTTAAGTAATCAGATCTTCACAGAAAATTAAAACAACAATAATAGAACAAGAAAGACAGAGCTCTAAAAGTGCTTCGCCACTCAAAACAGAATGCAGAAATTTCATGCCTTTCTTCGTCTTCTACGAGAAATTTGCAGCTCTTGTTGAGGTCTAGGAATCGTGTCATCCCAGTTGTGTGTGTGAAACTAGGAAAATGTATGTAGTCAAACACAACTTAATCACTGAGGTATATTTAATGACTATGTGATGGAAACAACTACATGTTTCGGCCTGTATTGGCCATCATCAGGTTGTCTAGGGAACTGAAGGGCTAGCTATATGCATGCGCGCGCGCATGCATATAGCTAGCCCTTCAGTTCCCTAGACAACCTGATGATGGCCAATACAGGCCGAAACATGTAGTTGTTTCCATCACATAGTCATTAAATATACCTCAGTGATTAAGTTGTGTTTGACTACATACATTTTCCTAGTTTCACACACACAACTGGGATGACACGATTCCTAGACCTCAACAAGAGCTGCAAATTTCTCGTAGAAGACGAAGAAAGGCATGAAATTTCTGCATTCTGTTTTGAGTGGCGAAGCACTTTTAGAGCTCTGTCTTTCTTGTTCTATTATTGTTGTTTTAATTTTCTGTGAAGATCTGATTACTTAAACCACAGTGTCTGCATACGTTGCATATATTGGTTATAGCTTCCAAGATCTGCATTGTCGAAAAAACATTTAATTGCTGATAAGCAAAGCGTATTTTGTAACACACTGTGTAGGTTAAATATGCATATGAGATCTCTACGTACAAAATTTCCCTTGCCTATCATCAGTGGTTCATTACTTCTTGCCACTAAGCCGAAATCTAAAGAATACTTTCACACTTCCGCCAGGTCTTTATTTAAATTATACTAAAATATTACCCTTATAAAAGCTGCTTACATTTTCTATGATTAGTATTTTAGGAATACATCATTTCAGGGGTTCAATGTAAGTGTTGCTCGAGTCTCTCCTATCTTAAAAAATGCGCACAACCGCAGTTTGATAACTGATTACAGGAAAATAGAAAATACATCACTCTTGTGTCCCGTAATAATGTAATATTCTTGTAAAGCTTCTTAAAAGTCTGTCATCTAGCTTATTGTGACAGTAGACACACATAACGGCCAGCTTCTAACCACACAGGCACACGTTGGTAATGTAAAAAGCATATAGTTTTCATTTTCATGAAAGAGGAAGTTAAGAGATGGCCTAGGCTTTGTTAGAATAACGTCTGTACCAGTTCCGATAAAAGCCAGTTAATTGGTTCTGACGTTAAGCGGAACACATAGGTACACTGAGACCAAATCACATTATCGTTTGAAGCCACCATTGATAGTTCACATCGCGATCATGCTGAGACTGTGCAAGCAAGTAACTCTTGATTTTGTGGTGGCGGCTCTAATACCTTTGAGGAAGCGCAACACACAGACATCGCGTCTACGGTTCAGTCTGAGCCTGACGTTCAAACTTGATTCTATTACCTGTTAACCAGACAAGTGTCAGAGACGCAAGGCGAACCGTCAAGTGGTACTGTGTGAACTCAAACATATAAGCAATTTCTGTGTGGAACTGTTTCATAACACCCCACTCGAAGTAAGAAAGCTGTCTTAATAGAAATGGGAAAGCAAACAAAATTGATGGTATTTTGGGATGTGACGCTGATGATGACATCAGCGTCTTCCTCCGAAATGGATGTGATAGCGTACCAAAATACTGCGATAACGGTTGCCGCTTGCAGTCGAGAGGAAGGGGCTTCGAGTTTTGGACAGGACACTTGCTAGTATGACTGGGGTGTCTGGATGTTTCCCTTAGTCCGTCGAGAAAATTTTCGGAATAATGTCTTAAATTAGGCCCCGAGCGTTTCCTTCCATATCCCTCGCACTAAAACTGTCGTCACATCATTCGACATTATGGAGTCTGATTTAAAGACTGTCTTGAAACAAACTACAAATACAGGACACCACATGTCACTACAGAAGAACTATGTGGGCACCCATTGCTGTAAGAACTCCATTATCTCAGAGACACATTGTTCCCTAAAACATGTATTGACACCTTATATACATTATAAGTACTTTTCAACAAGGTAGTGTTCAAATTTGATTCTTTGCTGCTTACTTCTCTGGTGGCTTCGTATATCCTTTGTACATACGGGGCGATTCAAGAGGAAAAGTAAATACTTTTGGAAGTGATAGTATCGGTCATTGTAAGAAAAAATTGATTCAAACATATGTCTATTTCTGAATGGTTACCGAAATACAGCTGTTTGAATCTACAAATGTAAGTGCATGGTGTGTGGTAAAAAAGAGAAATAACTTACTGTTAATTTAATTTTAATTTTAGTTTAATATTTAAGTGGCAGAGTAACAAATGTGTTACAGTTCACAAGTGGTCGAAGATCCCATGGTCAAAATCAGTGCACTTTGCTACTCGTGTGCGAAAATCGCTTGTTGTTTGAGTTGATCTTCACCTTTCTTCACGAGGGCAGCAGCATCGAAAATGAGAGCGAACAGCGAGTCTGTGTAATCCACATTTCTTTTGTAAACTTCGCTCTTCATTCGAGCCCACAAGAAAATAGAGTTATGTCTGGAGATTCCAACAGCTCTATCTCGATAACAATCCAGATTTAGACATATTCATGTGAATTTATTTTCTCACGATGGCCGATATTATCACCTCCGTAAGTATTCACCTTTCCTCCCGAATCACTCTGTATATTTCTCCTGGAGGTCAAACGAACAGGATACAGAGTTCCAGACTGAAATCTTGTGGCTCAAAGTGTGATTTTAACATACTCTTCGACGTGAAATTAGTGGCCAATCGTAATAAAGGTAAGAGTGACGCTATCCCTGTGCTTTGAATGTGCGTTTGAGCGTGCGCCCTTCTCCTTCTGTTTCTACGTGTGCTGGCGACAGAAAAGCACGGGCAGTGAGCACTATTTGAGGACACGTCAATGTTTTATTACCATGGATTTCGTACCTTGTATAGCCATTATAACCGGGTAGCTCAGTCGGTATAGCGACTGACTACGGGCTGGACGGACCGGGATCGAATCCCGGTGGGGATGAGATTTTCCGCCCGTCCAGACCGGTCCTGGGGCCCACCCAGCCTCCTGTACGATGGGTACCGGGTCTTTCCCGGGGTAAAGCGTGGCCGGGGCGTGCTGCTGACCACTCAGCCCCTTTAGGGCAGCGGTCATGGAAGAGTAGAGCTATACCTCTACCCACCCTCTGGGCCACACCGGGCCTGTAACTGGATCACTTTACCTTTTATAAACATTATAATTTCAACCTTCCAGTAGTGTTGAATTCTGTGATGATGCTTTCGCTTTTGCAGGCAGATGGTCAGAGGATACAACATTAAAAGGTTCCATAAAACCACCGAATAACGTTGCATGTTGAAGAACGAGAGGGACGTGACAGTAAATCCTCACACTGGACGCGGATATTCAGATATGCAGTAAGTTATCTTTGGCCACTACAACATCCGGCGATGGGTGCTGGACAGACTGCGACATATGGTCTTGTGTTAGCCAACTCACCGCCATTTGCATTACTTGAAGCGGCCGCCTCCGGCACATTTCCATAACAAAGCAGCCAGAGGGGACGTCATGATCGATCTCTGTTAACCCATATCAAGAACACGAATTTAAATAAATACCAGTATTTTCCAGGCTGCGATTCTACAATAGAAACTCTTGTTTAATTGCGTACAGTTTGTTTTAAATATTTTTAAAATTAACGTAAAATTCGGAAGTCAAGTCTCCCCTTCGATGTTTCATCTCCAAAACTACTAGTTGGGTTTCAGATAAATTTGATATATCGAGAATGTTTAAAATACAAATAATTATAATCTGCCATTCTGTTTTTCGTGTGTATGAAAATCTTTCATCTTAAAGGCAGAGCATAAGCTAAGGGAGATATCTGGGCTAAGAAGGAGACGTAACAGGATCTTGGAGCTTGAGGTGACCAAATCTAGAAGGATGAAATGAGCGTGTCATGTGGGACGTACGCGTGGGAAGAGAAATGCATACAGGAATTTGTTGGGGAAACCTAAAAAAAATAGTACATTTGTAAGACATGGGGATATATGGAAGAACAAAATGAACGCAGCCTTTACAGAAATAGGATGGGAAAGAGTGAATTGGACTGATCTGTCACCAGACAGGAACAAGTATCGTGATCGTGTCAACGCGGTAGTAAAACTCTGTGTTACATAAAATGCTAGGAATTTCTTTAGTAGCTGAGAAGCTATTGCCTTGTTAGACTTTTTTTGTTTGGAGTTAGTACGTATATATCACAACAAACACGGGATGAATTGAAGTGTGATGCCTGACAGCCAATTAACGGATGATATTCCACGTTGGCAGATATCTATCTTTGTCATCTCATCAATGGAATTTCTGGACCGTACTCGACCTTGTATGTAATGAGAATTGCTAGTTCCTTTGCTGGATGAAAGTGGTCAGGACGTGACACTAACCAGTCACCCTTATCTAGTGCCAAAGACAAGAGAGAACCGAAACAAATCTCCACATACAGGGCCGGATTATTAGTGGTCAAACGTTTACTTTCATCACCCAGTTACGTCTGTGTAATCAATTAATATAATTTAAGCCAATAAATGTATTACAGTTACCATAATATTATGACAAGCTACTAACTCTTACAAGTTTCGGGCATTATCGGCCCATCATCTGGGAGTACAATAACTGTATCAAACGATTGTTCACTATCCTATATTGGTCCCTTTCGGTGTAGGATGTGTATAGCGCACAGAATTGTGCATAGTAAGTTGAATCGGCTTGTTGATACGTTGGCGGTGTTCATGGTACCATGAACACCGCCAAAACATGTTGAATTTAGTGGCTTTTAAAATATTAATGCAAATCTAATACAATTGCGTGCATTCGTTGGTGTAAGTAGCAACAATTGAACTGTAATGTACAGAATGGAAAATGTGAAATTCTTTGAAGTCAGTCGCCAACAGTCCCACGTTGTAGCGCCAAGAACAGGGGTTGATACAGAGTCGTATAATAAAAAAATAATCTGACATCTTGTTTCCTCTACGTTTTCCAAGCTACTTACAAGCACAACATTCTCATAAATTACTAAACCTTTCTGCCATATTTCACTTCAAATCCATTTCAGCTTGTCTGCTTTTAATGACACATTTCTGCCCCCTGTTGCCCTGGAGTGTGGTTCTTCCATTTTTTGAATCTTCATTTTCATATACTGAGCTCTGCAGGTTCTGTGTAGGTCACGGCTGACTTTCATTTGCATTGCTACTCGAATTGCACGCGGGACACTGACTAACCCGATTGAAGGTTTCCGTGTTACTTGCACGTCTCTCCAGCCAGGTGCCGGGAAGTACGTTGATTAGATCACGACCGTTGCCTGTCATATCCTTTCCAATTCTTCTAATCCAGTATTTCACAAGCAAGGTGTCACAGAAACCTCACGCTCTGCAGACCATCTTTAGGGTTTCTGCCAGATGTCTTGGGCCAAGTAAACAGAGATTTTAAAATGCCACGAATAATTGTATATATCCTGCGAAATGCTGCAATACTTTTTGTCAGGCAATTGGCAGTAGTGCGCTACCAACGGACTCTTGTTTTGTTAGTATTTAAGCTTATATTTAGCTGTGTTGTGTCTGTTTGTTCCGGACTGTTGCATAGCCGCTTCATCGGTGGCTACAGAAGAGCACACGCTATCAGCTTTTCCTGGCCTGTGAGTGTTTGCTTACGTTGGGGTTCCTCTTGTTATGAAAAATTATATTAGGCTTTCCTCCATAGCAACAAGGTTGGAAAAGAATCGCCTAATCATTACGTGCTGCTTAGTTTGAGATTACTCAAGGTCGTGAAATAAACTTCTAATAAATAATAAACTAGTAAGCATTCGAAAAACAGGTGGAAATGGACGACGATTTTCATTCCTTTACACCCGATATGGAAACGATGTATTATGTTAATTGTACTTGTACGTGGTGAACACCTTAATTGTTGTGGGGTAAACATACTAATTGTATGTGATGAACACATTCATTAATTGTGGCCTTTGTGGTGAGCACATTAATTTATCTGATGACCACTTAAATTGTATGTGGTAAACATTAATTTTATGTGAACACGTTACTTTAATGTGGTGAACACATTGACAGCATGTAGTTAGCACATTGTGTGCCCTGAACACATTAATTTATGTGGTGAACACATTATTTGGCCTGATCCCAGTGGTTGCACCGTTTAAGTCTCGGGTCTGCGACTGCTCGCATGCTGAGATCGTGTATTCGAATCCCACTGGGGCATGGATATCTGTCTTTTGTGGGTTTTATGTGTTGTCAGGTAGAGGTCTCTGCGACGGGCCGATCCCTCGTCCAGACGAGTCCTACCGAGTATATGCGTGTGTGGCTTTGATTGTGCTAAAGTGCAGCAGTAACCTTCTACGCCTAAAATGAGTAGGCAGAAAGAGGTCAATACTTGAATTGTATGTGGTGAACATATTAATGTTTCCTCATTATCTGAGACGTAATTAAAAAATCGTATATCCTTTCACAGTTAGCCGGGTATTTTTTGTATTTTTACTCTGAATATGAAATAATGGGATATACCGTCTTTATCGGAACATAGCGTTGGAACGCACATTTTATACTCTTCCTTGCCGTTATAGGAACCTATAGTCTACTGTCCGCCGATTGCCCACGGCTTTTTGTGTTGACAAGCAAGATATCCGAATGATCTCCTATTATTGTCCTCGAAGCTGTGTTGCCTTCCGACATAATAGATGCTTTCTTTTGTTTCACCTTTGCTTTATAAAAAGCTCTTGATGTTTCCTTTGTTTATGTGCTTTATTTTTTATTTGTTGTTATAAATTCTTTTTTTTACTCACATCACAACTTAAATGCTATCAGTTTTTTATTCCTCTTATTCTTGCCATCTATACCCGAAGGATCCGTTCAATGTTTTAAACTCCACTCAACAACAAATAACTTTCAGCCCCCCTTGTATTTCTTTCTTTCCTTGCTTTATTCAATTTGAAGGGAGTGGACTGGGGTGCAGTAAGAAAACCTATCAAACTAACACAAAACTGAATCCGGGCTACCAAGACAGGGGAATGTTATATGGACTTCCAGAAATGTTTCTTACCGAAGAAAAGAAATGGCATCTGACTTTTCAACATCGAAATACAAATTGAATTCTTATTTTCATTAATGTCGTTTTCAAAGCAATCACTCTGCCTAAATTCCGAGAGACTTAGATATACAAACAAATACCCCCACGTTCTTAACTTTAGCTCTACTGCCATGTAGTCGCAGCGGAACTTGTCCTGCACTTGCAGAATATCTTTTCTAGTGACGGGTCTGCTTTTTCTCTAAAAGAAATTGTTAGATCGTGAATTCATTTTCTTCGCTTCTGAACTCAGCTTGGCGAAGACAGAAAATATACGCACGACGTACAGAGGTACATGCCTATCTTTGCATTGTGCATTTTTCATGGATGATCGCGCCATTTTATCCACATTTTTCATAATTTTTATTTTTGAGGCATTGCGCTACAAGCCGGAAAGTCGCGGGTTAAAATCCCGATGGGGTCATTGGAATTTTTCTTTGACTTAATTCTTCCGGTCACACTATGACCCTGGGGTCGACTCAGCGTCTTACGGAAATGAGTACCAGGGATAACGTCTGGGGGTAAAGCCAGTAGGTGCGTAGGGCTGACAACCTTACCACATGCATGTGACGTTTGTCTAATTCTGGGAGTCTCGATCTCTTGGAACCCTCAGGGCCTGTCTAGGCCTGTAATGTGATAGTTTTAGCATGGAATATTAATACCAATATTAAGATCTGTGGTACTTATATTCAGAACTTAATATTTTTGACTGCGATATGTTAATACCGGTTATATACTTAATCGTAAAGTTTTATCCTTTCAAAATATTTTACAACTAAAGACAATATTTTCTACAGAGTTTTAATGTGCATTCGTAATTAATAAATATTAAATACAATTTATTATTTTATTTAATTATGCCTATTACAAATGTATGGCACATTAGTGTCGATTAGAATCCATCACCGATTTCTCTCTATGGTAAATACGGTAACGATGTAACCAAAATAATCACAAATGTATTTATATTTCAAGTAAAATACCTCCTACTTTTGTCTGATTGCGGTAAACTTTGAATATTCCCGGAAAAAATTTCCTTGGTATTAAATTTGACGAAAATTCGTGTATTGGTAGTCGAACCGACAAACGGGCAGTACGACGAATCTGAGAACCCGTCTTCGAATTCTGCAAACGAACTTAACTAAAGCAAAACAAATGTTCGTGGATAGACAATTTGATTGTGTAATCGTAGGGGTAAATTTTCTGTGTATGCTTAAAGAATGGGTATATTAAATGTACTAAATATCATTACGCGCGGCTCTTTTAAAAGTACAAACAGTTTATAGCTATAGACACATACGTGAGTCTGATACTAAAATTAGGTCTTAGAGATGCAGGATGTGCGAGACATGAGCACTGTATGGGACTGGCCCGAGACAGTGTCCTGTAGGGCACTTAAGTCTGTACTGTAACGAAACTTTGTGTAGCACAAAATGGCGGAGAATTTCGTGACCAGCTGATTATCTAGCAGGTTGACAAATACTCAGCCAAAATTCTTATTGCCTTTTACAATAAAAAAAAGTAGCTTCTTGTTAAAAAGAGTAGTAAATGTTGCTTAAAAAACGAAAAATTTCTGCAAATGGGACGCCCGCCTCGCCGTCCATCGGATGTAAACTTGACGGCCTGTGCACCTTCGCCCTCTACAGCCCCCGAACTGGCTTTCTTTCAAAACCCCTAATACATAGGGCATGTCTACCACATACGTGTATAATGCACTTTGTGTGTGACTGAGTGAATGAGAGTGTCACACCATGGTTGTCATTATTAATAATGACCCCCCCCCCACCCGATTGCCACTGTTACGATAGTATGATAGGGGTTGAGAGAGATCTTTATCCGTGAAGTACACAGTGAGGCTGAAAAGCGGTTTTTGTAATTAAGAGAGAGAGAGCGTGCGCGCGCGCGCGCGCGCGTGTGTGTGTGTGTGTTCTCTGTACGCGGCCGGATGGGTCTGAAGAAAGAGTGGAGCATCGGGTACGTAATACAAGATAACCCAATAAGATGGCAGCAAGTCGATGGATGAATTGAGAGCTTGTTTATATTCTAAGAATAAAAGAAATGACAGGTGAAATAGGCCGTGGATTGGAGCGTCAATATGACTCAATGTGGTGTGAGATACTGAACCTAGCTTATATCTTAGTGTGCTGCTAGGTGCAAATGGTTCTGAAATATTCAACTAGGTGGTCAACCAATCACACATTTTATGTTCCGTTAGGATTTCAGTTTTCAGTACCGTCGTTATTTTAATGGCGTAACCTTCGTTTCATTCTACTCCATTTGTTTACAGTAAAGTCCCTAATTTAACAACTCGCACTCTCCAGCCTTTATTTGAAGCTGTAACAGACTCTTTTATTTATTATTCAAGAACAAGCTCCGTTAATATTTCGTATGAGCCACTACCGTGCTATTCTTGCGTACTAGCAACAGACAACATTTGTACAGTCGACAGAATAAGCAGCCATGTTATTACTTCCAGTACTCGTGGCTTGTGATAATTATTTATGGATTTGCAAGCGATATCATCCCTTTCGTACCACCTGGAAACGAACGGACTCTCTGGAAATACATTCTCCACTTACACAACAAATATTTTCCAACTGTGTTGTTTATGAATTGTTACTAATTCATTTTCACTATTTTAGTTCATTTGTGAATCAAATTAATATTTATGCCTCATGATGTCACTCTTGTAAGGCAACAGAGCACTAAATATTCGTAACGTAGAAGGATGAACACGTAAGGCTATTCTGGAATAAATTTGTGTATTATTCTGCAGTGTATTTTATCAAATATTTGAGGCTCAAGATAGCAGAAGCAGCTCTCATTTTTTTAGAGAGAAGAAACTTTCTGGTTTTAAAACTCTTAGATCACACAACAGACCAGATTTATTTACTGGTGTCTTCCTCCTATTTTGCTGCGCTCTTGTGGTAGTAATAAAAGTTAGAACTGCGAGAGTCGTCGTTGAAAAGTAGGAAGGTCATGCTTATGTTTTTTATGTTGGTAATGCAGAAGAGTATTTATTGTGAAAGTTGTAGATTTCGGAGATATATATATATTTTAACGCTTAGTATGTATTATTTCAACTCTGACCATTGGTACAGTCGTGCAGAATAAGAGTTTATCAGAACAAAATCAAAGCTGTATGAGCACACAATTGGTAACCTAAAACTACAAAAACAAATAATGTGTATTAGTTCAGTAGTTTTGAAATCAAACATTCTAAACAGCACATATAATTTTCTTTTATAAGTGTACTTTTTCAAAGTAGTCATAAAAATACCCGTCCAGGATTAGGGCGTTGTGTAACGTGAATTTCTTTTATACTATATTTTACCTTAATTCTTAAACGTGGGATTGCTCTGTTTTCCAGTTATCGACCCTTCGTCTCGGAGACAGAATCTCCAAGTTTGAATTCAAAACCACGTACAACTTGGGGCCAGGGAGATGGGTTGGGATGGATGTAGGAAATGGTTATAATAGAAAGGAGAAGGGGCTGTAAAAAAGGAGAGATTTTCGAGGCTTTTCTGGCTCCGGTTCGTGCGTGAGCTCCGGGTCCCTCTACTTGTCCTCCGGAATTGCTTTCATGATGGCCGATGCAGTCATCCCCCACACTCCTTATGCCAACCCTTGGAATGCTTGCCAAGAATCATCCCCTTCCCAACTTTCATCTTCCTCTTGCCCAACCCCTAACTCACGTCCGCTTTGTCGCTTTGACCGACCTCTTTCCCCCTCCTCCACCTCCTCCTCCTCCTCTTCTTCCTTCTTACTTACTCACACAACTTCTTCCTCCTACCAAAGAATGCATGAATATACGGGGTTTGAATATCGACAACTTCCCCGTTTTTTGTCCTCCTCTGAACAAGCAAGCAGCTATCGAAGCACTCAAACATGTACATATGCTTCACACATACTAAAAAGACCATCTGATTCCGAAGCAAACAGAGACATGCATTATAAGGAAAGTGGAAAAGGGGATTAACACAGTGTATTCGGCGATTACTACTGTCAGCTTATGTCTAATATGAATTGTAGTATATACATAATCATTTGTCAGCTTTACATAATGTATTTCGCTGTCAGTGTGAATTTACTTTGTGTTATTCAGATGAGTGGAACGGGCGTTGAGTGATTAAGGCAAGCTGAACTGTATCTGGCTCTAGAGCAATTGAAGTTATATATAATTATAGCCATATAAATAAGAGGGTGCTCTGTAAATTAGAAGGCCACTTAAACGGTTGAATAAAGCAAACTACGTAGGCAAACAATACCAGATTAATTTACTTCAGTTTCATCTTCCGTGGCTTTGAATTCGCCACCAATACTTGCTAATGATGACAGTTTCCAGGAACGAATTGCATTCGCCCAGAAGTCGCCGTTGGAAGGTTCAAGAGGTTCAGTTTTCGTTTCTCGATTTGGGGCCCCGATATCTGAGAGGTAATTGAAAGATTTCCTCAGACACCACTGACTCGCTGAGTTGATAACTTGAAGTGTGCCTTTCGTGCTGTCTGCGACGTGTGATAATTAACTACATAAGCTAAGTATTGATAAGTAACTTAAGGTGCTGATAAAATGTAGTTAAGTGCAAACGCTGAAGAAAGTATCATTGAATTTGATATCAGTGGGTTGAATGTACGTGCTCTATTGTCACGAAATAATGTCCCTGTCTGTATATTGATGTTACGTCAAGAAGTACTTACTTACTTACTTACTCCATGGTGCAGAGTCCTTCTTGAGAAGCTAACTGGTTTGCAGCTAGTCAAGAAATTCCCCGCATTTCACGGAACCCGAAGGTTCATTACCGCACTCACAAG
>Ga0123354_10002856_pt1 | contig 23367 bp, 20 predicted proteins | sample TergutLab28metaG_2_FD_97872 | JGI IMG/M metagenome (GOLD analysis project Ga0123354, IMG submission 97872) | Labiotermes labralis P4 segment gut microbial communities from Petit-Saut dam, French Guiana - Lab288 P4 | ecosystem: Host-associated > Arthropoda: Insects > Digestive system > Gut ... | reverse complement strand
TATTGATACCGTTTTATCTGCCTTGCCGGAAGAACGGCAAAAAGAACTAAGTCCCGACTTGCTCATCACTTACGGAGGAAATATTCTATCCAAGCGATTAAAAAAATTCCTTCGCAGCTATCCACCCAGCGAACATTGGCATGTATCCGCCGGAGGCGAAATTATTGATTTATTCGGCGTGCTAACAACAGTTATCGAAGCGGAACCCTATTCATTTTTGCAAAAAATCGCCCATACATGTGTCATTGCGGGCTTGACCCGCAATCCCCTGCAAGCGACGCCTGTCAACTCAAATTATCCGCTTCAATGGAAAACGCTGTCCGAGCAAATCCCCGAACCGGAATTGCCTTATTCGGAGCCGGCAGCTATCGGCGCTCTGCTAAGAAAGTTACCGCCGGAATCGGTACTTCACCTCGGCAACAGTTCGCCGTTGCGATATGCTCAATTATTTGCTCTTCCCAACGGCATTAGCGTTTTCTGTAACCGAGGAACTTCAGGAATCGAAGGTTCCTTGTCCACAGCCGCCGGATACGCTTCTGCTTCCAATAAACTTAATTTTGTGATAATCGGCGACCTCAGCTTCTTTTGCGATATGAACGCCCTTTGGAACGGACACATAGAAAATAATTTACGCATCCTGTTGCTCAATAATGGCGGCGGTGAAATATTTCAGACATTACTCGGTTTGAATATGACGGAACAGACGCACCGGTTTGTAGCCGGAACGCATACTGCATCGGCAAAAGGCTGGACGCTCGAATGTGGATTTCACTACACTGCGATACACAATAGCAATGAATTGACCGAAGCGTTGACTGTTTTCACTCAACCGGAGCGAACCGCTCAACCGTTGTTGTTGGAAGTGTTTACAGAACAGGAGGAAGATGTGAGGCTGTTAAAGAGGTATTATCAGTCGCTTGCCTGAATTTTGCAAGTAGATCAAGGCAGTAATTCCGATTGTTTGCATTTCATTTCCTGTTCGATTCTATTTTACTTTATGCGCCGTCAATAACCTCATTTTCACCTTATTTATATATTTGCATCAAAATACAACGCTGATAATTTAATTTTTCAGAACACTAAAAATTAAGGAATAAAAAAGATGGATGCACAATTTGTTACCTTCACCAAAGAAAACATCGGAAAGGAACATATTAGTTGCGTTTTTTCCGATAAGAAATGTAAAGACAGCTACGAATTGAAAAAAAGAATGGCTGAAAAAAGAGTTTGACAATGGTTACGTTTTTGGCGGCTTGATGAACGGGCAAAAGTTTTTATTGAATACTGTCCCGCCGAAAAAGCATCGATTCCGGTCGAAGCGCCAAACTATTTGATGATAAATTGCTTTTGGGTTTCAGGACATTATTAAGGACACGGTTATGGGAAAGTCTTATTGCAGTCTGCGATTGACGATGCAAAGCAGCAAGGGAAAGACGGATTGGTTATTTATTATACCAATCGTTGTCCATTTACGGAATATCATGTTGAAAATTCTTTTACAACGCTTTCAGAAAGCAAAAATCTTCCACTGAAAATAATCAAATTGGAAACAATGACACAAGCGCAATCCGCTCCTACACCGGCAACCATTTTTAGTGTATTTTTTAATGGAAAGTTTGCTATGACAGACCTCAGCGGAAAATGGTTTAACAAAAAATGAGGTTGTCTCAAAAGTCTGTCATCCCGCGCTTGACGCGGGATCCCTGAGAAAATATTACTTATAATCAGGGGATTGCGGGTCAAGCCCGCAATGACATAATCGTCAAAGAGCCTTTTGAGACAGCCCCATTAATCACCAATAAAACATTTGTTTTATTATTTCACTACGACGCGAGCCATTTCGAGCATTTTGTTCGAGAATCCCCATTCGTTGTCATACCACGAAACCACTTTGGCGAAATTGGCGTCCAACGAGATACCTGCTTCGGCGTCATAAATGGAAGTCAACGCACAACCGCGGAAATCGGTAGAAACCACCGATTCGTCGGTATAGCCCAACACGCCTTTCAATTCACCTTCTGAAGCGGCTTTCATAGCGGCGCTGATTTCATCTTTGGTAGCCGGCTTTTCCAATTCAACAGTCAAATCGACAACCGAAACAACGGAAGTCGGAACGCGGAAAGACATACCGGTCAATTTTCCGTTCAAAGCGGGAAGCACTTTACCTACGGCTTTTGCTGCTCCGGTAGAAGACGGGATGATGTTTTCCAGAATACCGCGTCCACCGCGCCAATCTTTTGAAGAAGGACCGTCGACGGTCTTTTGAGTTGCTGTTGTAGCATGAATCGTTGTCATTAATCCTTTTACGATACCGAATTTTTCATGTAATACTTTGGCAATCGGAGCCAGGCAGTTTGTCGTACAGGAAGCGGTGGATATAATATCCTGCCCTGCATACGTTTTATGATTTACGCCATAAACAAACATAGGGGTCGAATCTTTGGAAGGACCCGACAAGAGTACTTTCTTTGCGCCAGCTTCGATGTGTTTACGAGCGGTTTCGTCCGTCAGGAAAAGTCCTGTTGACTCAATAACTACCTCAGCGCCAACTTCGTTCCATTTCAAATTGGCGGGGTCTTTTTCAGCCGATAAGCGAATTTTCTTACCATTTACAACTAAGAAATTTCCTTCAACGGAAATATCACCTTTGAAATGTCCGTTAACAGAATCATATTTTAGCATGTACGCCAAGTAATCAGCAGCTAAAATGTCGTTGATACCAACTACTTCGATATCTTTTGAAAAATTGTAAACTGCGGCGCGGAACACCATACGTCCGATGCGGCCAAAGCCGTTAATACCTACTTTAATCATTTTGAAATTGTTTTTAATCGTTATAAAAATAAACTATCCTTATTTTCCGGATAATTTTAACCTTTTTCTTTTTTGCGCTGCAAAATTATAAAATTTCACGCACTTTTCAAATAAAATTTTGTTCATTTTTTACCGACAATGCATAATTATTTTAACAACCGCAAGGAGTAGCGCAAGCCGTCAAAAAACATAAAATGAAAACAAGCACAGCAGCCAAATATATCAAACCGTTTTTTACCATAAATTTATACCGGATTAAATTATTTTCTCATCGTTTAAATAACGGAGAATAGAGGGAAATATTTTATATTTTATTCACCTGATATTATTTCGATTCAACGCCTCGCGATATTTATCGGCATTCCGGTTGTGTTCCGAAAGCGTTACCGCAAAATTATGTCGTCCTGAAAAATCATCTTTTGCAGCCATATATAAAAAATTATGATGCGTATAATTCAATACGGCGTCAATGCCGGCAATAGAAGGAATACGGATGGGACCCGGCGGCAATCCCGGATTTTTATACGTATTATAAGGAGAATCAATCGCCAAATGGACATTTAAAATCCGGCGCAACTCAAAATCGCCTACTGCAAATTTGACGGTCGGGTCGGCTTGCAGAAGCATTCCTTTTCGTAAACGATTGATATATAATCCTGCCACGACCGGATATTCCAATTTGTCGGCTGTTTCTTCCTCTACAATTGAAGCTAAAATTGAAACTTCCACCGGACTTAACGAAAGCGCTTGAGCCTTACTTAACCGTTCAGGTGTCCAAAAACGATCGTATTCTTTTTTCATGCGATCAAGAAATTGGGAAATAGGAACCGTCCAATATACGTTGTAGGTATTCGGGATAAACATGCACATAATGGTTGTTGTATCAAATCCCAACGATTGGCATACGTTCGGCTGGTTCAGTTGTTCCGAAAGCGTTTTTTCCCCAAACCGCAACTGACTTCCTATTCTTTCGGCAAAATCTTTTTTCAGCCGGATATTATTGAATGTCAATTGAACCGGAATTTGATTTCCGTTTCGTAACATTCTGACAAGTTCCAAATAATTCAATTGCGGTTTGATTTCATATTTACCGGATTTTATATTTTGAGGATACTTCATGATCGAAGCCAAATTTTCGAACAAGCGGATATCTTTTATTTGGGATTGCGTTTCCAATTGTTCTAAAATTGCCTCATAATCTTTTTTTTCATCAATGTAGAGATAAGTAATTTTATCCGTTTTGAATGCAGACGAAGAAATCTTTATAAAAATAGATCCGAAGATAATACCCCCTATCAGGATAAAAATAGCAAGCGTTCCCAATATGACCATTTTCCGAAAAGCTTTCTTTTTCGACTTAACAGTATGCCGTTTCATTGTGATTATTGTTTTACTTAGACGGTGCAAAAATATAAAATAGAAATTAAAATCTTTGTTAAATCAAAAAGATTCTTTTATCTTTGCACCGCCATTCGCAAAATATAAGGTTAGAATGTAAACAAGGAAAGATGGGTGAGTGGCTTAAACCAACAGTTTGCTAAACTGTCGTACGGGAAACTGTACCGGGGGTTCGAATCCCCCTCTTTCCGCAGAAAAAACCTGAAACCTTATTTTTCATTTAATTCATTTTTTAACAGTTCCCTGTTTCAGTCTGCTTTTTCACCTTATTTATCTGCAAGATAATTGGAATTGTAAGAATCATTCAGTTGATACAGTCCGTTCTCACCAGACACCGCTTTTCTTTGCCGGTGCGGACGTTTTTTTTATTGGGAAAAGAATGTTATCTTTACAGTTCAATTTTCCATCATGTAAAATAAATAGAATAATTGTTGCAATCATGACGAAGCACATTTTTTTCCTGCTTATCTTTATTGTTTTTTTTACAAACAGTAAAAGTCAATCCGATAAGAAATTAACGGATTATGCAAACCCATTGTTAGGAACTGCAACTCTTTGGGAGCCTGAAGATTTGGGATATGTTCGCAAAAAAAAGGAACGTACTTGGGGCGGAGAAGTTTTCCCGGGTTCTTCCGTTCCTAATGCTATGGTTCAGTTAAGTCCGGTAACTCAATTCCGGAGCGGAGCCGGTTATCAATACGAAGATACTGTGATTTACGGCTTTTCTCATACGTGCAAAGGGCATTGGAATTTATTGCATATTCCTTTGCTTCCCGCTACAGGGAAAGTTTCGCCAAGCGATTACTGTTCAAAGTACAGCCATACGAATGAATCCGCCCGTCCGGGATATTATCAGGTATTTCTCGAAAGATACGGGATTAATGTGGAATTAACATCAACGCTTCGCTGTGCTTATCATAGATACACTTTCTTGAAAGGGACTGCTGATAAAAAACTGATTGCCGATATGACACGGTCGAATAACAGGGTATCGGCGTGGAAAATTCAGAAAGTAGACGGCCATACTTTTTCGGGGTTTCAGCAAACCGAAGAAAAAATGTATTTTTATGCTGTTTCCAACTACGATATTAATGACGTTGTGAATATACGGGACGACAAACATGAAGTTTCCCTTGTTACTTTCCGCGATTCGACAAGAAACGACCCGATGGAACTTAAAATAGGTTTTTCTTTCGTCAGCATTGAGAATGCAAAAATGAATCTGGAAAAAGAAATGATTAATAAAAACTTTGCACAAGTTTGCCGGGAAGCGGATGATACATGGGAAAATTTGTTATCGAAAATAATTGTAAGCGGAGGTACCGAGCGTCAAAAAGGAACATTCTATTCCTGTCTGTACCGTTCTTTTCTTTGGCCTGCTTTACGTAGCGATGTGAATGGCGATTATACCGATGCGAGAGGTAATGTTGCGAACGGCGGATTCCGTTATTATACCGACCCGTCTTTTTGGGACGATTACCGTAATAAATTGATATTATTAGGTATGCTCACGCCTGATGTGTCGGTTGACGTCATAAAATCCATCACGGACAGAGGAGAGAAAAGAAACGGATATATGCCGACTTTCTTTCATGGCGACCATGCTTCTGTTTTTGTTGCAGGGACTTACTTGCGCGGAATCAGCGGTTTTGATTTGGAACGCGCTTATAGACTTTTGTTGAAAAACGCAACAGTTCCCGGACGCGGCGGACGCCCTTATCTTGACGAATATATGGCGAGAGGCTGGATTGCCGAAAAAGATACCGTGAATGTTCCGACTTGGGATGAATATAAAGCCGCCGTCACGAAAACAGTGGAATATGCTTATGACGATTACGCCGTAGCTTTGATTGCCAAAGAATTGGGTGATAAAGAGAATTATAAAATGTTGATGAAACGTAGCGGTAACTATAAAAATCTGTTTGACCCGTCAACCGGATTCTGGAGAGGACGCATCGATAATGGAGACTGGATTAAGGATTTTAATCCCTATTATCCTTATTATGCGTACATGTACAGGGAAGCGAATGCTTGGCAGTCGTTGTTCTTTGCTCCTCACGACCCGAAAGGAATGCTCGCGCTGTATCCCAATTATAAAGCGGTTGAGATAAAACTCGATTCATTGTTCTCCGAGCCGTGGAGAGGTTACGAAGCTGATAATATGACCGGTTTCATAGGAAATTATTGCCAGGGAAACCAACCCGATCATAGCGTGCCATTTACCTATTATTTTATAGGAAAGCAGGAAAAAACGCAAAATATTTTGGATAGCATCATGAATCATTTTTATGGTATGGGTAAGGAAAAACTTGCATATCCGGGAATGGACGATGCAGGAGAGATGTCGGCATGGTTCGTGTTCAATGCGATTGGTTTATACACCTATTCTCCGGCAGATCCCGAATATATTATTTCCGTTCCGCTATTTGATAAAATCAAATTTTCTTTGAGTGATAACATTCAGTTTACCATTACGAAAAAAGGTACAGGTAAAAAGATTACACGTATCACTTATGACGGAAAAAACATCAATGGATGGTTCATTTCCCACGAACAGTTGAAAAAAGGGAAAGAACTGGCAATCTATTTATCGGAAAAATAATACTTCACCTACAAAAGTATTTATCCTCATACAGTTTATTTTTTTGTCATTGTAAAATTACATAAATAATGAAAACCGTTCTAATAACCGGCGCCAGCGGATTTATCGGGAGCTTTCTGGTAGAAGAAGCGCTGAAACGTGACTGGAAAGTTTGGGCTGGCATACGTCAAACCAGCAGTAAGGAATACCTTCGTGATGAACGAATTTCGTTCATTGATTTATTTTATTTCGATAAAGAAAAACTTCGCCGGCAGATAGAAAATCACTGTAAAAACGTTGGAAAATGGAATTACATTATCCACAATGCAGGAGTGACCAAATGCCTTCACTCCGGAGATTTTGAAAAAATCAATTACCGTTATACCCGCAATCTGATTGAAGCCTTGCAGGAAGCCGGCGCTGTTCCCGATAAATTTGTTTTAATGAGCAGTTTAAGCGCAATGCCTCCAACAGATACGATTTACGGGAAAAGCAAGTTGAAAGCCGAAGAATTTTTAGAATCGCAAACCGGTTTTCCTTACTTGATTATGCGCCCAACCGGCGTGTATGGACCTCGCGACAAAGATTATTTCCTGATGTTGAAAAGTATAAAAAGCGGTTTGGAATTAACTGCCGGTTACGAGCCTCAACTGCTTACTTTTATCTATGCGAAAGATTTGGCGAAGGCTGCGTTTTTTGCAGCGGAAAGCGCTTTTACCGGTAAGATATATAACGTTACCGATGGAAAAACCTATTCCGACGAAACTTATACTCAACTGGCAAAGAATGCATTGAATAAAAAGCGGGTACTAAAACTAAGAGTTCCTTTAGCAATTTTGAAAACAGTTTCAATTACGGCAGAACTGTTTTCAAAAATAACCAAGAAACCCTCTACGCTGAATCGCGATAAATATAAAATTATGAAACGCCGCGATTGGACTTGCGATATTTCCCCTTTAATCCATGACTTGGGTTTTCAAGCCGACTATGATTTGGAACTCGGCATCCGTGAATGTGTAACATGGTACACGAATCACGGCTGGCTGTAATCACCTGTTTCTACAAAGCATGTTCGGCGTTCCAAGGCGCTAACTGTTCCAAATTATTCAAGGAACGGGCAATATCTTCATCGCTCAATTGATAATTTGTCATCTTGCCGGAAAGAAATTGATCGTAAGCGCTCATGTCTATCAAGCCGTGTCCGGAAAGATTAAACAAGATTACTTTGGATTTTCCTTCTTCCTTTGCTTTTTTCGCTTCGCGAATCGCCGAAGCAATGGCATGCGTCGATTCGGGCGCAGGAATAGTGCCTTCCGTTTTGGCAAATAATTGTCCCGCTTCAAACGATTCCAATTGAGGAATATCCTGTACTTCCACGAAACCGTCCCGCCGCAATTGGCTGACAATAGTTCCGGCTCCATGATAGCGCAAGCCGCCGGCATGAATATCCGCCGGTTGAAAATCGTGTCCCAAGGTGTACATAGGCAAAAGCGGCGTTAGGCCGACTGTGTCGCCAAAATCATACTCGAATTTTCCCCGGGTCAATTTCGGACAGCTCGCCGGTTCGGAAGCAATAATCCGTATCGCTTTGCCGGACGTCAACCGGTGGCGCAGGAACGGGAAGGTGATTCCCGAAAAATTAGATCCGCCGCCGAAACAACCGATGACTATTTCAGGATATTCGCCGGCTAACTCCATTTGTTTTTCGGCCTCCAATCCGATAATTGTTTGATGAAGAATGACATGATTTAACACAGAACCCAGCGTGTAGCGTGTGTCGGGAGTCATCACCGATTTTTCCACCGCTTCGGAAATAGCAATACCCAAACTGCCTGAATTTTCAGGGTCGCGGGCAAGAATTGTTCGTCCGGCTTCGGTCGTATGACTGGGGGAAGGGACAACTTTGGCGCCCCAAGTTTGCATCATACTGCGGCGATAAGGTTTTTGGTGATAGCTTACTTTCACCATAAAAACGTCTAATTTCAAATCAAAGACGCTGCAAGCAAAAGCAAGCGCAGCTCCCCATTGTCCGGCTCCCGTTTCGGTAGTGAGATGCTTAATTCCCTGTTTTTTATTATAATAAGCCTGAGGCAACGCAGAATTTAATTTGTGAGAGCCAACCGGACTAAGTCCTTCATTCTTGAAATAAATATGCGCCGGAGTATCCAGCGCCTTTTCCAGACTCGCTGCACGAACCAAAGGAGTCGGTCGCCATATTTTATACAACTCGCGAACTTCATCGGGAATTTCAATCCATCGTTCCTGAGACAATTCCTGATTGATTAATTCTTTCGCAAAAATCGGTTCCAAATCTTGCGGTTTCAAAGGTTCTTTTGTTCCCGGATGAAGCGGGGGCAAAGGTTTATTCACCATGTCAGCAACGATATTGTACCATGCGGTAGGAATATCGTTTTCATTAAGTATAAATTTTTTTGTTGCCATTTTGATTGCTTTATAAATAAAAATTTTGCAAAGGAACATAAAAAAATTGTCTTTTGCAACCCTGTTGTGTAAATACGTTATTTCGCGGACGGTAAAAACTGCTTTTTAAATTTCTCCATCCACACGATTTTCAAAAAACGAAAATTTCCGATTAGATATCTTCGCCACATTCGTCTTGGTTCTTGAATGAGGCGAACAATCCATTCCAATCCCATTTTTTGCATCCATACGGGAGCTCTTTTTCTAAGTCCGGCGATTACGTCAAAACTACCTCCTACACCCATCATAAAATTAACTGTAATCAAGCTATTTCGATGATTGTAAAGAAACATTTCCTGTTTAGGCGAACTTGTCGCAACGAATAAGATATTTGCACGACTGTCAATTATTTGTCTTACGATTTCCGCTTCTTCAGCCGGTTGGTAATAACCGTTACGATATCCGGCGATGATATCGGGAGAATACGTTAAAGAATAGGTTTCTACCAGTTTATGTACGATGTTTTCTTTTGCTCCAAAGAAAAAACATTTATATCCCTTTTGATATGCCAGCGATACGAGATTCTCCATTATATCAATTCCGGCAATTCTTTCCGGTAAAGGGTTTCCCAAAAATCGGGAAGCCCATACAATACTTTTTCCGTCTGCGCCGACTATATCACAGTTTTTCAGGCAATTGAACAAATCGTTATCGTCTTGCAATGCGGCAACCTTTGAAGCATTAAGATCAACATACCAAAGCTGCTTATTTTCCCGAACGGATTCATCGGCTAAATTCACCATTTCTTTCATGGTAATGGCTGCTACCGGAATGGATAGGAAAGGAAAGACCTCCATAATCATTGAATTTTGTGTGAAACTACATCATTATATACCTGCCGGATTTGTGAGGCAATGCTTTTTTCGTCGTATTTCAACTCGTATATTCTTTTTCTGCCGTCACTCCGAAGAGGGAATCCGGTTGTTGAAGACTGTAAAATCCGTTGAACGGCGCTCACATATTCCTTCGGGTCATATCCGTCAATCACCGTACAATTCTTCACTCCTTCCAGCATCTGCTTCACTGTTCCGACATTTGAACTTACAACCGGGGTATTACAACACATCGCTTCTTTAATTATTTGGGGAGAACCTTCATGGAATGAAGTCATTATAAGCAAGTCCACTCCATTCAAATCGGCAAGGATTTCTTCACGGGTTTTATTATCCATTTCGACAGTCTGTATTTCGTCAGAACAGGCAGACCGCATCCGGGAAATAATTTCCATGAATAAAGGATAATTTTTAACTTCTCGCCAGTGGGCGGAAGTAAAGGCAATTCGAATGACAGCGTCATTTTTCTTCCGATTATCCGTAAAAAAATCATCGCGAACCGCACACGGAACAGTGTAGGTAGCTACATCGGGCGATTTACTTTTTACAATGCGTTCGATTTCTTCGCTTACACAGATTAGGCGCTTTGTTTTTTTAATTACATGCTTACTAACACGATATTGTCCCGGATCCAGAATTTCCGTTCCATGCAAGGTGATAATTACATTTTTTCGCAAAGGAGCAAATAACAAAAACACACCCGACAGTGCCGAATGGATATGGATAATATCATATTTATGAAACAGCAAATGCCAGTTCAATTGAAAGATGCTGAAGAGATAATTAAATTTGCCAATATATCCCCTGATAAACCATATTTTATTTCCCACTTCCGGATAATAGCGGGCTAAAGCATCCACTTGTTCTTTGACAAATATGCCATAATACATTTTCGTTGAATATGGCCACATGTTAGTTATTGTCAATATTTTCATCAAAACAAATCTTATTGAACAGGATACGATTGAATATAATTTTTTGCTGTCGCTCGCACATCAAATCGACTTAAATCACAGACAGGAACAATTTGTTTATCGATTTCCTTAGCAATATAAGCATGGATAATTTGATTGATTTTCTCAGCCAAATCCGCAGAGTCATCCGGTTTAACTAATAATCCGGAATGCAAAATTTCTATGATTTCTTTCGGGCCGTCCAAATCGCTCGCTATGACCGGCAATCCACAAGCAAAACCTTCTGCTATTGTAAGCCCGAAACCTTCTATAAGGGATGGCTGTATTAGCAAATGATAATTGCACAAGTTATTTTTTATCCAACGTCTGTCAACGGCTCCTACAAAAACGATTTGATCCCGGACAGCACATTGAACAGCCATTTCCTCCAATTCCTCCAGATTTTCGCCGCCGCCAACAAAATACAATTTGAAGTTTAAGTCAGGATTCTGTTCTTTTAACAGGCTTATTGCCCGAATAGCTATATGCTGTCCTTTTTGTTTAGGAAACAGGCGACTGATTTGTATAATTTTAAATTCATCCTTATCCTGATCAAAACCATAATTGATACGTTGTTTGTATTGGTCAATTTCAATTCCATTGTAAACTACCCGGGCGCTTATTCCTGAGTGTATTTTTATATTTTGTTGTACGGCAACGGATATGGCAAAAACCCGACTGTATTTTTTAATGAAAGTTTCGGAGAGATTGACACTATGAACGGTCAGGCAGGTTTTTCCCCCCCATCGAATGAAAAAGGGAAAAAGTTTGTTGTCGTGGCAATGGATAACATCCGGGGTTATTTTATTAATTATTTGATTTATCTTAAAAAAAGTAGTTAGCAATTGAATTTTATTACCTTCTTTCCTGTTGAGTAAATAAACATTTACGCGTTTGTCTATTGTATTCAACAAGGCGGTATTTATTTTTTCATTGACGATAATCAAACCGACGGATGCTTCCAAGCATTGCTGATTGAGGATATCAACCAGCATCGTTTCCGCTCCGCCTATATTGAAAGAGAAAATCGAATGAATAATTTTCATCTAATGGAAAATACTATTTTTTATAATTGAGTACAAAAATAGTGTTTTTTGTAAGATAAAACCTAATTTCATCCGGTAAATAATCCGAAATAATAAGGGGATTTTCACATTTAACTTTTTCGCTGTTGCTTCAGTCCCGGCAATTTCTTCATATTTCCCTAAAGCAAGTCCCAAAATGAAAACTCGTTTAAGCATTGCCGATAAAGTTGCTTCCGCATGAAATTCCAAATAATCGCTTTTAAACAAGGTTGTCATTTCCCTTAAGACGCAGTATTGGTTATATAAGGCTTTTTTATTATTCAACAGGGTTTCTTTTGTTACAGAATCCGAACGGTCCCTATCCCGATTAACGACTATTTTTTTTATGAATAATAATTTTCCTGCGGTTTTGAATATCCGGTAGAAATTAAGATTTTCATAGATACGGAATTTTTCATCAAAAGGGAATGGTTGGATTAAGTCGCTTTTCATCACATGGGCAAAATCGCCGGTGATTTTTCCTGAGAGGAAATCGGCAAATGCTACCTCTGCTTTTCCTTCTCCCAGTATCGGATTTTGTTCATAAGAATCCATTCGATCGTTTTGCGCAAAAAGATAATGCCGGTATTCGGGATTGGCAAGAATGTTATTCCTGATGGTATGAAGTGCGTCGGCAACAAAATAATCATCACTATCCAACAAAATGATATAATTGTTGGAACTGTTTTTTATCGCATAATTTCGAGCAGCATTGACCCCTTTGTTTTTTTCAAACCGGTAATGCCGGATTGCAGGATATTGAGATGCGTATTCTTTGACTAAAGTATAGGTTGAATCGGTCGAACCGTCGTCGACAATCCAATGTTCAACATTCTCATAATTTTGGTTGATAACGCTTTCGATACATCTTCCGATGCAGTCGCTCCGGTTGAAAACGGGAGTTACAACAGTAAAACTTATTGTTTTATTTTCTTCTGCCCTCATTAAACGGATGCGTCATAAAATTACGTTAAACTAAACACTGTGCAAATAACTTGTGGCGGGAATGAACAACTCGGTAGTTCGGATTGCATCCTGTAATAATGGCTTCCAACACCTCCGGATCGTCCGGAAGATGATAAGTACAAATTGCAATCTTGGGGGAAAACTTTTGAATTACTGATTTCGCCCCTTTTAGAAATTCCCGTTCATAACCTTCAATATCTGCTTTTAAGAAATCTACTTTTTCAATTCCGGAATCCTCCACAAATTTATCCAAGGTAGTGATTGGTATTATTTCCGAATTCTCTTCAGCTTTTGCAGTGTCTCCGATAACAAAGTTTCCTCCGGCATTGCCGGTTGAAAAACGAAGAACTGTTTGTTCGCTTCCCAAGCCTATTTTTACAGGGATAATTTTATTTTGGTTTAAAATCGCCGTCATTTCAAGCAATTTGTAAGAGTGGTCTGAAGGTTCAAACGCATAAACTTTTGCATTTTTATAAGCACAGTAGGCGCTAAAATCACCGGCCCAAGCTCCGGCATCAATTACAATATCATCGGGCTTAACCGTAACATCAAGCGTATCATCCTTATATCCATATAATCCTTCAGGTAAAAATTTATCAACTTTCAAGAAAACATCTTTTTCGTATGAGTCATTACAGTGTAAGTATGAAAAAAAGGTATCCGGCAAAACGCATGAAAATGTAAGTTTATCCGGATATGCCGGTAAAATTGCGATTTTTATACTTCCTATTATCAGGCATTCCATCCCTTTGTCATCAACGCCTTTGTAGTGATTGTAAATATAGTTGACATACTTCCGCTCAAAAAAATGAGAGGCAAACCATTTTTGTTCAATCCTGTTAAATAGATAAAGTAACGTTTGAATAAAGGGCCAGCGTTTATAACAAAACCCTATCATAGTATCCTTTAATGCTTTCATACTATTTTTTTTACAATTTGTTTAAACATCCAATACAAAGATTTAAAACCGGATTTGACAATTCCTTGCAATTTGTAAGAAAAGCTCAAAGGCAATTTTTCCGTAAAATCTTTCCATTCATCAAAAACCAGAATGCGTTCGGGTTTATATTTTTTCTTGGTTTCAGACAGCAAAAATAAATTCAAATTCTCGCAGTTACCGTACCTAAGATATAAAACATCGTGCTCAATTGGTTGCAAACCATTAGCACTCAATTTGTGAGGTTGATCTTCCAAATAAATGCCTAAAAGTCCATTGGCTTTAACAAGAGGAAAATGAAGAACAGCCCTTATTTGAAAATCAAAATCGGCAATACATTTGAATTGCTCATCGTAATAACCAATTATTTGATGAATTGATTTACGCCACATTTGAAAACAAGAAATATAATATTTCAAGAAAAATTCTTTATGTGAAAAACGATTATAAACAGGGATATCGGTTTTTAGTGTTCCACAAATCCCGTATTGACCGGAGATCCAAATATCACCATACGCAATAGCCGCCTCCGGATTTTTATCCAACGCTTCCGCTTGCTGAAGAATGCTATCGGGAAATCGTACATCATCGACATTCCAAACTGTAATATATTCTCCTTCGGACAACTGAATTCCCCTATTCCAGGTACGGTACAAAGTTTCCTGTTTCGGAATAATAATATGTCGGACGAAATCGAACAAAGGAAGATTCCCTGCGATAATCGCTAATTCTTTTTCTCGTGGAGCATTGTGTAAAAGAAGGACTTCAATTTGTTCTTTACCTTCAATTTTGGCAAGTGCATGAAAGTAATCCTGCAAAAAATCTTCGCAGTTATACAATGATGTTAATACGGATATTTTTTTTACCATATTTGCCATTTTTCCAAATCAATTCCATACACTTGTCCCGAATCCATACGCATACCTAAAAACATCCCTATATTTGAGCTAAAGGTTCCAACAAACAATTCCGATCGACTTAAAGCATCTACCGATGCAAAAAGCTTTACTAAGGAATCTCTGATAATCAATCGGTCTTGTTTCAAAAAATCACGAAAATAAAAGCCTTTTTCAACTTTTCCGCATAAAGTATAGATATTCCATTCGGGGAATCGGGTTTGAAGAGTTTCAATGATTTGATAATCATCGGTTAGTACAAAAGCGGTTCGCAGATTTGTATGCTTTTGAGCTTCTTCAACATAACATGAAACACTCCACAAATCTGCTTCTTGTATTTTATCGCCCGATCGGATATGGAAGCCTATGTATTTTTCAGGCAACTGCAATGATGTAATCAAGTCGTTAACTAAAACTTGAGTTGCTTCATTGTATTGCCATGTTAAATTGATCAATACTTGACAAGCCTGTTTTAAATCGCCATCAATTCCCAATTCAGGAATGCAATATTTTAAATTTTCTCTGTTACGATTACGAAATGCAGGCCATAATTCAAAAGTCAAAAAAGAATTTGGTTTCAAGAGATGGTGCAGAATAATTCTCGGATCATATTTTTTGGAAGTATCAATTGCTCGAAAGTTATAGCGCTGGTAACTCCAAGCGTTGTCTTTACAAAAAGGCAAAAAATAATCCGTCCAACCCTTATTATATTTGAAATTAGCATCATTTGAATACAGTTTAAACTGAATTTTTTTCTCTAAACAATAGAGCATCGCTAAAATCATATTATTATATTCCGAAAAAAAACCGGCGCTTACGCCAAGCCGGTAAGTTAAATTTTTCTTTTTAAAAGAATCGTTTAATCGTATATAATTCGTTAATAATGATTTCATCTTTTTATCACGTATTAAATTTTTCAGAATCATTCGAGGAGATTTCTTCCTGTTCTGTTTTCTGTATTATACAATAAGATATAAGCGGCAACAGATATGTGGCCGGTAATAGCAAATTACTGGAAAAGAGCGAAACCCCAAACGAAAAGATCATAAAAAGGAAGGATACTAATCCATATCGATGGTTGCGTTTTTTATAGAAAAAAACAGTTAAATAAATTAGAAGCATTAAATAAAAAGCCGTTCCAAGATACCCGATCCGGAAAATCATTGAAGCGTAGGATATATCACCGCAATCGACCTGCACGGCTCTGCCGGTGACTTTATCTATCAGTCCGATTTTAAAATCAAGCATTTTTGTTTGTGGGGAATCTTCCGGCATCAACCCTGCTCCTAACGGTATTGTTGATGGGTTCTCCCAAAGGTATTGATTTCGTTCATACAATATTGCGAGCCGGAATGTGAAAGTCGCTCCTTGAAAAAAATCCTCGACATCAAAGTCTTCTACTTCTGCATAAGACCCCTGGCTAATTTTTTGCAAATCAGAAAAAGTGCGAGTGTCCATTATTCGTAAACCGGCAAAAAAAGTACCTATAAACAGCGCAATAAGTAACAGGAATAAATATTGTATCTTCCTTAAATAAGGTAACTTAAGGAAAACGCCAAGCAATAGCGAAACAATGAAGAAACCAAACATACTACGATGAAAAGCGCCTAATAATGCCATTACCAATAAAGAAGTAGTAACTATCCGCCAAATCCCTTTGTGTGGATTGTAAAAAATAGCCATCAATGTACAAAATTGAATCAGATCGGGTTGATTATAATATCGTGGAACTTTGATTCCGAACAGTCTTGCCTGCATTATTTCCACCTCATTCAAAATAGTCTGATTAAATACTATTTGCAGAAGGTATAATATAGAAATAAATACCGTAATATTAAACAACCACTTTAATAGTTTTTCCAATTGCGTTTTTTCCATATTGCGAAATAAAAAATAAGCAATCCAGAAAAACTGATAGCGACTGGCACGAATAATATCCGACCATGACAATCCGATTCTCCATTTACTCCAAACGATACATGCCAACAAAATCGCAGTGAACAAAAGAAGAAATGCTACGAAGCGATCCCGTTTTAAGTAACCCTTTATAAAAATAGAATCAATAATTACGGCTACCAATAATATAATAAATGCAAAATCACTTCCTTTGCTAATGAATCCAAGAGTCATTAATTTCTCCGGGATCAGGTTAAATCCGGAGGTTAAGAAAAAGAAGAATACAACTAATGCCGGGATTTTATAACCCCAGATATACGAACCAATGGCAGAAATGACTAATATAATGAAAATGAAAATCATATTTCATTTTGTTATTTTTATTTATTCCAGATTCCCGTAGCCGTTTGATTAACTAATTTATGTAGTTGTATCGGCGCCCAAATTATTCGTGGAATATAAATAATGATAGGTGTCAATACAATACCTGCAGTCCCTAAAAAACGACCCAAAAATAAGGCGACAGGAATGAGTAATATCATTTCGAACAAAGAACTATAAACTTGCAATTTGATTTTTCCAATGCCGTTAAGCGGATGCATGAAAATTGACATCCAGCAAGTAACAGAAATATAGAGACAGACTGTTAACGACATAAGAAAAGGAATTGATAATGTATTGTTTGCTTCCGTTATCCATTTGTTTATCCATATATGATAGATTCTGGAAGAAAAAGCTAAAAGTAATATTTGAATGATTAAAAATCCATAAAACAATCGTTGCAAATATTTAACCGACACTTTCATCCATTGAAAATCTTTTTTCGTGTAAGCGTCTGTGAATGAGCTCCAGTATGGAATTATAATGATTACTATTATATTAAATGCCAAACTGAATAATCGCAAAGCCACATTGAAAACAGTCACCTCAGATGATGCCGCAGTGCGTAAAATCAAAAATGGTAATGTTTGGTTAACCATTACCACGGCAATTGATGAAACGAAGAATTTTATACCTAAATTCAATGTGTTCCTTGCCAATTTGAAATCAACCTGTTTAAAAGACGGTCTCCAATCGCTATATTTAGTACGGAACAGGTATATACTGGCAATAAAATATACTATAACAGGAGCAAAGCCGGTAATTAATCCGAGATAAATCAATGAAGGAGAAGTCGTTTTTAACAAAATATAAATTCCTATTAATGTAAATAGTTGTCCTAACATATCCAAAAAAGAGCTACTCGCCGGATGTTGATCTGCAATTAGTACACTTTTCAGCAAGTTTAATACAAAGGTTACGCAAAAAGTAATCATCGTAATCCATACTAATCCGGAAATTTCCCGGCGGTATGGTTCTATACTGGCACCTGAACCTAATATTTTCATCCAATCCAATTGCGGATTGATAAAACAAAACAGGATAAACACCATTAAACAAATTCCTCCGACAATGGCATAAGTCGAGCTCACATATTTTTTTGCCAACTCATTCTCGCCTTTTGCTTTTGCCTCCGCCACCTTATTTTTCATTCCGTTGCCCAAGCCAATGTCAAATAAGTTAAGCCATAAAATCATCGAATATACGGTTAACCAAATACCATTCCGTTCCGGATTCACATAATTTATTGTTAGGGGAACTAATACCAAAGAGATAAGGACGGTTACTCCTTTAATAGCAAAAGATGCGACAACATTTTTCTTGGTTAGAATTGTTCGCTCATGCCCTTCATGAAAGAAATTAAATATTTTCTCTTTGATGAAACGAATCATTTTTCTTTCCTTTTCCGTATGTAATTATTAACCAATGGAAAACCATATATTGCCAACAATGGGAGCACCAAACCGCCGAAGAATAAAGTTGTTATGGCCACTTTCAGCAGATTGGGTTCAATCAGCTTGTTAACGACATAAGGTTTATCAATCATTTGCAATTTAGGTAATATTGAAACACCTTTAACTCCCGTTTGTTCCCGCATTTCTAACAAGAAAATGTATATAGTTTGCTGGAGTTCCTGTTCTCTTTTTAATTGAAGATAATCTTTTTCTATTGTTGGAATTTCACCAATTTTACCCTTTATTTCTGATTCTTTTTTCTTTAAATCATCGACCGTAATCTGTAAACCTTTCTTGAGATTGTCGATAGACTTCAGAAGTGTTCCTCGCTGCAATTCCACCCGATCGTTTAATTCCTTTACTAATGCACTTTGGGAATTTGATTTATTCATTTCATTTCTTTTGGCAAGTGCATCATTGTATTTACCGATTATCTCCACAATGGCAGGAGTAGCCATATTCGGGCTAAGCGGAAACAAGGCATATTTATTCTTCTCATCCGTTACGAAGTCAGCAATTAAATCAGTCATTTTCAATTGTGCATCGGCTTCCAGAATCTTGGGTTGTAATTCTCCGCTAAGCGCAAGGTAATATTTAACATCAGCTTCTATGTCGGTTAAATTGTATTGGTCTTTGAAAGACTGAATGGCTTTATCTGCTTTCAATAACGCTTCACTCACCAATCCCAATCGCTCATCAATAAAATACATGGTTTTCCGGGTTACTAAATCTTTATCCGAATCCCATTCCGCATTGTAGGTATTAATCACTTCGTTCAGGATTTTTTTCCCCACCACGGCATTTTCGGTATTGATACTTAAATAGATTAAATCGGAATTTCTTTTCTCAAAATCTACTTTAATCGCTTCTTGATATACTTGAGCCATAAAATCGTAATTGACGCATAAAACATGAATACTTAATGGTTTCTTGTATCTATCATAATGTGTCGATTTCGAAACGGTGAATGCTCCTAACGGTGTTTCCAGGACAGAAGGAAAGCTACTGACTTCATATTTTCCAAGTGTTTTCCTACCGCTTTTCAACTTAATCCGAGTTTGATTTTCTCCTACATCCAATACGAAAAGGACTGGAGGAATCGTATCTGAAATTGTTTCGTCAGCGCTTAAAACAACAGGCGATTGATCATATAATTCTTTTTTTATCAAACCCAAAAAGTTTGTTTGCGTATAGTCGAAATTAAGAGCATATTTACGTACTATTTTTTTCATATAACCTTGAGAACCCATTTTGAGCGTTTCGTCTTCAATGTTTTGCGAATTACTGCCAAATCCGAAAGCAGACAACAGCGATTGGTTTCTTGACGCGGAAGATGGAACACCGGTTAGTGATTCGTCGCGCCGAAGGGAGACTTGCGCCGCTACTTTCATTACAGGGGTTTTCGTTTTAATATAAACATAAGCGAGTACTACACAAATCGCCATGCCTATAACGAAAAAATACCAATACTTTAACCATAGCAAAATGGTATCCCTTACTTGATCAAATTCACTTTTATTCTCTTGTATACTCATAAGATATCTTGCTCTAAACTTTATTATCGTTTCATTAATGAAATAATAGCAATGGTTGTTGATGCAATGACTGAAATCGCACTAAACACCATAGAATATACCGACAATTTGTAACTGTCGCCGGTACTGTATTTACTATCTAATTGTCTCGTTTTATTAGGTTCTACAATTATTTTATCATTTTGTTGCAAATAATAATAAGGCGATAAAAATACATCGGATGAAGTCAAATCAAAGTGGATGATTTCAATACGACCGTTATTATCCTCTCTAATCAATCGCACATTTTTCCGATCCCCGAAAATAGTCATATCGCCTGCGGCTCCGATAGCATCTAAAATAGAAACTCTTTCCTGATTGACGGAGACAGGTCCCGGCTTCAGAACTTCACCTAAAACGATAACTCGAAACGACATGATTCTTAAATTAATTACAGGGTCTTTGACGTAATTGGAAACAGATTTTCTTATACTTTCAATGGCTTGCGATAGTGTCAACCCGGCCAAAGATATCCGGCCGATCACCGGATAATTAATTGTTCCGTCACGATCAACAATATACGTTTGAACGGCGGGAGATTGTTGAACGTTTGTGGTTCCATTTGCAGTAGGTAATGTGGTTTCTCCAGGCGTTAAGTAAGCCGTCATGGGAAGATTAAACTGAGCTACCGCTTCCTGATCCAAAATGGGAGCAGTGACTGTGATCAGTAGTTCATCATATTTCTTAATGATCGGTTCGTATGCTCCGGAATCGCTTGTCACCTGTAGATATTGTTGATTCTTATCTAAATCCTGAAAATAAATAATATTTTTAGGAAGAGTCATGCAAGAAAAAAAGAAAGCGGGAAAAATAAGAATAAGTAAAATTTTCAATTTCATTCCAAGAATTGTTATGTGTAACTAATCGTTTAATTTATACTTAAAACGGACAAACCGTATAAATCGTATATTTATTTTAGAATAATTTTGTTCTTTTTAATTACATCGCACTATAAACTCCCTTCAATAGAATGACCGAAGAACTTGTAATCGTATCATTCGGAAAAATTTCCATGTTGTCGCCGTTTCGATCGCCGATTTGAACTTTTACTTTATGGAATACATATTCGTTATTGCTTGAAGATTGCAACAGAAGCAAGAAATGCTCTTCCTCTTCGGTTATCAAAGCATCGATCGGCAACGCCCACACGGTTTTTGAGCCGGTGATTATTCCCGCGTCGATATACATTCCGGTTAACAGATCGCTTCGAGAAACACCTGACGGAAGCGCTTGCACCACAACGGTACGATCTGTCCGGTCGATGGCTTTTCCGACGAGATTGACCGTAGCGGTAAGCAGTTTGTCGGAGGATTCGGGTAATGAAAAGAGCACTTTTTCTCCCGGCTTGATAGCGTCAATGTCTTTCTCAAAAACGGATAAATAGAGTTGAAGTTGTTTGGTATCCACAATTTCAGCTACTACGTCGGATGGTTGGATAAACTTGCTGATATCGGCGTTTATTAAAATGATATCGCCTGCAATCGGCGCATAAATAACGGCAAACGGCGTGATTACTCCTTGTTTCACTTTCACTGTATCAATGCTTAACAGTAAAAGTTGCTGCTTTAATCCATTGAAAGAGGTTGCCGCTTTTTTGTAATTGCTTTCGGCTTCAAGGAATAATTTTTCTGAAGAGATATTTTCTGCAAAAAGCGTTTTCTGTCGCTCGTATTCCGACTCCAGCGCTTTCAGTTGTTCGGAAATTTCCAAGTAGTTTTGCTGTAAACCGATTATTTCCGGTCCCTCAAAGCTTAACAACGCCTGACCTTTATTGACACGGTCGCCAGCGCTGACAAATATTTCTTTGACCGAACCGCTTACTACCGGGCTTACCGTTGCTTTGTTTTGAGGCGGAACATCTGCCATTCCGCGCACTTTGACTACATCATTGAATTTTTCTTGGTGCAAAGCGCCGGTTTGCATGTTTTCATGATCGAACTGCTCTTTTGTAATATGAACAATTCCGGAAGCGGCGTTTTCTTCATTGGCTGCCTGTTTTCCATTTTTACAGGAAATCGGGAGAATGAATATTAAAATATAGAAAAGGGTCGAGCGATAGTTCATAATTTATTCAATATAATTAAAATAGTGTAATTCGAGATAAGCTTGATTGTATTGTAACAAATTATCCAAATAATCCAATTGGATATTGGCTGCATTTTCCATGCTTTGAATATATTGAAAAAAATCAATTTCGCCGTTGCCGTAGCTTTTTTCAGCGGTTTTGATAATTTCATCCGAAAGCGTTTTGCCCGATTCGTTGTAATAACGAATCGACTCATACTTTTGATCTAATTCCGATTTTTTTTGAGCAATAAAACCGTTCATCAACACTTCACGGTTTTTCCTTTGTTCTTCCCATTGCATTAAGTCGAGTTTGACTGCTTTGTTTTTAGCCGCATTCCCGCCGAACAAAATCGGAAAAGACAATCCGATTTGAAAGCCGTACATGGTGCCTCTCATGGCGTCGTTGGTTCCCTGAAAATACTCCATATTGATATTCGGCAACCAATTGTTTCTTTCCAGATTCAATCGTGACCGGTACAACGCCGACGTATTTTCGAGATTGTCCTGTTGCAAATTCCATACCGTGTTGTCAGGCGACGTATTTAACAACTCCAGCGTGTTATTCATAACCGTAACGGTGTCTTGCGTCTGCAACAAGGCAGCCAGTTGCTCGTAAGCCGCTTTTTTTTCCTGAACAATTTTCATCAACGAAGTATGCATCATCTTCGATTTAGCCTCAGCGGTTATTTTTTCCAAATAATTGCTTTCGCCCAATTCAAATTTTCGGGAGCCGGCGCGGGCGAAACGATTGTACAAACTGTCCAACTGTTGATAAAGTTTCTCCCGTTGCTGTATCCACACAATTTGTTCGTAAGACAAAGATACTTCCAGCGCGAGCTTGTTACGTGCAATTTCATACGAAGTTTGAGTGATTTTCCATTCGGATTTATTAACTTTGTATTGAGACGAATATACCGTTGGAAATAAAAAACTTTGTCCAACGCCCCACACTCTCAAAGGCAAACCGTTTGGAGCGATATTATTTTCGTCGTAACCGTAAAAAACGTTTGTCTTATCGAATGTAAATGCCGTATTGATGTTGGCTTTCGACAGTTGCGTTTGCAGTTGAAGC
>Ga0123354_10002855_pt1 | contig 23371 bp, 10 predicted proteins | sample TergutLab28metaG_2_FD_97872 | JGI IMG/M metagenome (GOLD analysis project Ga0123354, IMG submission 97872) | Labiotermes labralis P4 segment gut microbial communities from Petit-Saut dam, French Guiana - Lab288 P4 | ecosystem: Host-associated > Arthropoda: Insects > Digestive system > Gut ... | reverse complement strand
TGTTGTGTTGTGTTGTGTTGTGTTGTGTTGTGTTGTGTTGTGTTATGTGTGCATGTGTGTTCACTTGCATGCGAAAGATGGAGCCCATATTAACACAAGTTATGCTGATTTTATGGCATTTAGAACAAAGTGACTGCACATTAGCGTAATCTCTTGGGGGTTGTTATCTGTTAAAATATTCTACTCTTTTCCATTCAGCGATAGTGTCTACAAGTTTGTAATTCAGAATCTTAAATTGTGTTAACTGTCCCTCTCTGTTTGTTCATCTGTTATATGCTGTTCTTGGCAAAGTAAACAAATAATAAAGCATGTAAATATTTATATATATATGCAAAATATTCAAACTTTGTATGTATTTCTATAAATGTTGGTCATCTCAGCAGCACTGGATTGTTGTTTGATACTTTAGCTAGAGGCCTGTATAACGTTATGACAAAATCATGTGACTAGAAATGGTAACTTCCAGAATTCGAAATTTTTGCTAAATGGAAGTGTTTTATTTCTAGCTGTCTGCAAACCTAATGGCTGTTAGTTTTATATGATTAGTTGTTTTGAAATGGTAGGAAATATAAAAGTTATAAATATTTTCACTTTTTCAAAATAGATCTTTGATTTAATTGACTTTTTATGATAAACTTTACCTATTTCCCGGGTTTAAATGCCATACTTGAAAGTTTCAGCCTTTCCCTGTCAAAAATGATCTCTCTTTTAGGGACATTATCTGCTGCTACTCTGAATGTGTTTGTCACCTCTGCTGATAGCTGTAGAAATTTGAGAAAAGGCGATTGGGGCTTTTTGGTAATCAGAGTCTTAATTTAGTATGGAAGTATACAAAAACAAAAGATGTAAATATTGTTTTATTGAAAAATCACAGCTGTATTTAAAATTACCTCCCCTTATGTGCCTTCCTTTTTGCCATATCAGGGTTTGAATGAATCTTACATGTCTTATACTTGGGTACTATTCAGTTAACAGCCATGTAAATTATTTCTGCGAATTGTAGCAGATTTGATATTAAATTTGACCAAGATATCTTTGCTCTTAAGCAAATCACTAGGCATTCATATATAATTTTAAAATACTCTTGTGAATCAGTGCTCCTTTCAGTTCTCTAATGCTCTGCCATCTGCTCCAGAGCATAGAAAATTTTAGTTTCATCTTAATGCTGTTGTTTTCTGCTGAAGAAGTGCAAAGATTTAAAAAAAAATTGTCTTCTCTATGTTTTGTTATGTGTTTTGAGACCCATGAATTGCCAATTTTTTCCTGCTATAGGTTATTTCCAGGATGTTGCCATTTTGTGTCCTGAATGTGAACTCTGCAGCATTGCATAATAAATTGGCTAGGAATTCTTACCACACTGTTGTGACATATACATCAGTTTCTGCAATATCCTCAATTCATTTCATTTTGCCTCTTCTTTACCCCTTGTATGTGTGTTTTGGTTTTTACACTTGTGTTGCTGCACTTATCAGGTTGCTTGGTTTAGGCTAGATCCTGTACCCCTCCCAGCCAGGGCCAGCACGTCGCTGGACCAGATAGATGAAAGTGCACGAGATGAAGTGGAGCCCTTGGGCAGGTGAGATCCCCACCATGGCATGTTGTGTTGTATTAATTCCCTTAGTGTCACTATGTGCATGTTACCAGAACATTTTGGTCTCTTCGTTCATTGTATTAATTTTGCTAGGCTTCATCTTCTTCAGATGGACGTAGCCAGACATTTGTAAATTTTTTGAAGTGTTTATAGTTTCCTGAAGAGTAAGGTCTGTCTATGGAGATGACAGAGGAACTGTTGAATTTGTTAACCATTTGTTATGTTTATTTAATTTTTCCAGACTCTTGTACATTCTTATTGAACTCATCGTGATGTTTGCAAATGTAGATAGGGACCTATAAATTTGTGCAGCACAGGATTCAAACCCACATTACAATATGACTGTAAATGAATAAGTTATAAACTGCACAGTAGTGTGTTCAAAGTGTGAGAGGGCTTTGAGAATAATTTGATAGTACAGGATGTCCCTTTATCATGTTCTTGAGTATGGCAGCTTTCATGGGATGTTTGGCAGCTGCAGGCTTTTTGTACAGTAAAGTTTCTATGCTTAGGGACATGATAGAAGAGACGCCCTTCAGTAGAAAATACATGCACTGCAGAATGAGATTAACTTCTTACCTGAAAGATTAGTTTTGAGAAGAATTTATTGAATATTTGTATTAGAATGCCATCTCTGATATTAATAATACGTGTGACTATTCAGCTCATTACAGTCATTACACTTGTTTATATAATTGCAGTTTCATTTTCTAACCTTGAATCACTGTGAAATTTTGCTGGCATCGAAAATAACCGTACCTCAGTTTCTTTACCAGAATATCCTAAGTCCAGTTTGTGTTATCAGTTTCATATCTAATGATTTTGTCCCTTGCATATATATGATGGGTGCACCATCCGGATATGAATCCAAGAAATGAACCCACTGATGATTGTCTGAATGGTTATTGTGAGATCAATTGAAGTTTGAAGTGGGCACAGAAGTGAAAAGTACATTTTATGTGAAGAGAAGTACTGTCTACTCCATCTGAAATGTTGTTTTACAACTGGTGATGTATCTTAATGTTCTCTTCACATATAAATTATGACATTTCTTGGCATCCAATGGTCATGTGTCACCAGTACTTTGCTAGTATTAATTGATTTCAGTTGTGGTTTATCCACACTCTGTCTGTACCTTGGCTCATGTAAACCTTAAGTCCTTGAGTTAAGTTATGTGTAATTCGAAATGAGAGGAACAACTGAAGATAGATTCCACCTAGACCTGATGGATTTGGGGTGGTGACTGTAGTATGTGTACTACTTTTTCCATTAAATGTAACTGTTACTGTGGATGTGTTATAAACCAGCCTATACTAATTCATTTATAAATAGACTTCGGTTCTCACAACATTGACTGTAGCTATGGGTGTGGTTATTTTTAGAATCACTATACATTTCCATTATAAAGAGATGCTGGTTATCACAACAGACCTATGACTGTCAGTGTGGTTATATTTTAAACAAAACTGTACTACTTTCATTACTAACAGGCATTCATTTTCACAGTAGTAAGTAGAGCATTTAGTATGGTTGTGTTATAAACCATACTGTACTATTCCTCTTAAAGAAGATTGTTGATCACAACATTAACTATAGCTTTTTGTGCCATTATGTTTTTGACCAAACTGTACCCCTTCTCTTGTAAACAGATATTGTTTATCACCATAGTAACAAGTATTTCTAATGTTTGAGCTTAATTACTTAACGCAGTTCTCACTGATTCATTATGCACTGAAATAAGTTCAGTAATGTTACATGTTGTGAAATTTGTAATTATGTTTGAGCATGTGTCAGAAATGTCATTATTCTATTTAACATATTCAGGATTTTGAAACTGTGTCACTTGACTGCTCATTCCAGAACCTGTTCAAACTCTCATGAATATAACCTAATGCTCATTATCTGAGATTTATTTATTTCAATATGTGGCACACCACCAGGTCCAGTTCATTTTGAACCCTATAATTGCTAGGCAGCAACTAAAGTAGACATGCACTGTGGTGTTTTGTAAAGCTATACTGAATTTAGCAGAGGTCCACTTATTTCAGTGTACGGTGCATCGCCAGCTACCTTTCAGTTTATTTTTTTGGAATTAGAAGTCTTGAACCCAGTTCAACATTGGCCTGGTATGTGACCCTCCAAATGTCAACTTGTGCAGCAAAGAACCTGAATGTATTAAACCTGATTTTTGTGTAGTTTTCCCTTCTCTTAGTAACAGTGGGTTTTGAAATTATTTAATATAACTTTGCAAATGCCTGAATTAAAGTATGAACTCAGTTCCTTGTATTTATTCCTTTTTGTAGAATTGTTGTCAAAGTGGCTATGGCTACTTCAGTAAATAACTTAGGCAGTCCATTAAAACTTCCATTCTAAATGGTCGGCTTTTTAGTTGAAAGACATAATGGAACTTTAATGACAATGTGATAATACTGTATTTTTGTCCCCATTCTTGGGCAAAGGCACCATATTGTGATGTGCTGGTTTGCCATTGTTTCAGAGGGTCTTACCATCAAGTTGGAGACTTGGTCTGATACGTCATCAGACAAATCTACCATATTACAATATCATGACCCAAAAATAAGTACTACTTGCCTACCATTATTTTATTCAAACCTGGACAGAATGTAAACACAAATGCTCTTACATTCAGAAAATATCCCAATATAATGTGTTGTTCCATTCCTGATGCATGGGAAGGGTGCATGTAGTGTTGGAGTGGTGTGTGTAGCATCGGTGTGTAGCTTGGCTCTGTCTCCCCTGCAGACCCTGTGTGTGGGCGGAGGAAGTGCTGACTATACCCAAGATCCGTGTTCTGGCCCCTAGTATGGAGCGTGGTCTTGATATGTCTGATGTTGGCAGGTAACCTGTCATGTTCGTTGTCTGTGAATGCATGGACAGTGTCATGCATGCCAGAATAATGGTAAAAGAAACTATACTCTGGGTTTGGAAACTGACCTCTCAGCTTACACTTCTCCAGCAGAGGAACAAAAAAATAATCTTGTTCAGCTGGTGGACTGGTTTGGTAGTCAGGTGCTCCCAAACTGCAGTTTAAAAACTTCTTGGCGTGTTTCATGGTGTTACTGTAATGTGTAATGGCAGAGATTTTGTGTCCCAATGTCAATTTAAGGAAAGCTTTTAATCCAAGCATATTTAATACAAATATAACATACTGGAACATAAGATACAGACACTGCTGCTGTGTTTCTTTTTGTAGCCAGTTCCCACCACATGGAGATTTATAATGAGATTCTCTGTACAGAAGATGTCTTGTTGTGTTTCATAAACTAAATAAAGACAGTTTGGTCAGCATTTCTAGTTATGATAAAAACCATATATGTCTTTAAAACACTATATATTTTGACCCTTAGGGGTCATCATCAGGCATGATTATTTAAAAAGAAAAACAGTTAAAATCTTTGAATTGTTATTCCTATGATAGAGGTCTCTCTTACAATTTTATTTACTACAATTATACTATTTTATAACAATCAACCTAACACACCTTATAGGTGTGTAATGTAAAAGTTTTTAATTTGGCCATATTGATCCTTATTCTGGAAGGCCAATTAAACACTCTGTAAAGGAGACAAATAAGGGACCCATATACCAAAAGGGATATCATATTCAGATATACTTTGCACTAAGTAAAGGAAAAAATGTATCAGTGTATTCATCAGTAAACAATTCCCTATATTTCTGCAAGGTCAGTATGCCTGTATTGTGTATGACCTAAAACTGTTGTATAATGGTAAAAGCAAGCAAATACTATAAATAAAAACAGGTTAATTTTATTTTATTCACACCGTGCATATTCTTAAAATCAGTATATTGCCCAACACATGCACTCTTTGGTATGCCATTTGTGACATGTATCAACTCCTACATGTTTCTGCACTGAGATGCCATCCTCAGGGAGTCATTATAACAAAAAAATTACAGTATTATGATATTAAATGTTAAAATATGTAACAACAAGCTGCACTATAATTTATCAGTTTTATGTATTTTAGCATTTTAAGACTTTAATCATTTCTACAAGGAGGAGCAGAACATACATTAGCATGCTCGCTTAAATACCTTCGCTATAATGACTCTCTGAGGATGGTACCTTGCCACTGAAACATGTCAGAGTTGATACATGACATAAATGGTGTGCCACAGAAGGCATTTGTTGGATGATGTATTGATTGAAGTGTAGGTTAATTTTTATTACAATAGTGTACAAGTACAATAACTTTATAGATTTTATTATAATCCTAAGTTTCACATTTTTTTATACTTATAATGTTACAATATACATGCTGCTGTAATGAAACAACTATACACAAAAACGTTTTGCATTGTACATTTAAGGTGTGTAAGGTTGATTTTTATACAATAAATACATTTGTATATGTACGCATGCATGCACATGCACACACACACACACACACACACACATATTTCATGGATCTGTAAGTGTGGAACAAGTCATAAATACACCAATATACACAATGTTTACATTGTAAAATACCATAAGCTTTTTAAGTATTATATATCATCTTTACACATAAAAAAATCATGCACAAAGTAAAAGGAGTGTGGATTTAAGTATTTTTTGAAGGCTGCTTTGAGTTTTGCCATGCCATTCTTGAGGATTGTAAGGCTATGTGGTAACTGTTGAAAGTTTTGATGCCAGTATACGTTGTACTTTTTTGGAAACAAGATGGGTTGGCATCTGGCCTTGTATTAATATCATGTATTGATGAATTTGTTTTAAAAATTTCCCAACCATTTGTATAGAAGTTATTAAGTAAAGTAATGTTATTCATGGAACAGGTAGAATCTCAAATTGTTTAAATAGACTTTTACTTGAAGGTCTGGGTTGTGCACCAGCCATAATTCTGATGGTTTTTTTTTGGGGGGGGGGGGGGGGAGGGGAAGCAAAATCTTCCCACTGTTGATGGAGTTACCCCAAAAATTATTCCATATTTTATAATAGAATGAATATGTGCATAGTAAATATTTTTTAGAGTGTTAATATTACTCACATGTACAATCGGCCTAATGGCATCATGTTCTCCACTTAATTTAGGGGTCGATTTTTCAGTGTGGTCCTTCCAGTTTTAGGTGGTTATCAGTTTGTAAACCGAGAAATTTTGTATTTACTGTCTCTTCTGTATAACCAATACATAATGTTGTGTGTGTTGTATACTTTGTTATGAACTACATTATATTTGTTTTATCTAGATTTAGGACTAACTTAATAGCAGCAAACCATTTAATCATATGAGAGAGAACTGAATTTGTCACTGAACAGAAATTTTCAACATTTTTGCTTGCAATTGCGACACTAGCATCGTCAGCAAATAATACTGGCTCTGATATAGAATACAGTAGTATAATTGTAGTACTTGTTAGGACAGATAAAATGGTGCCGAGATATGCATATTATCAGGCAGCTTCCTGACAAGAGTTAATGGCAAAATGAGTTTACCCCAGAAAAGAAAGGGGGCCTGGTCTGGTGTATGAATGGGTCCAAGACTTGATGAAGGCACTGGTGCTGGGGTGTATAGATGAGACTTGAGAAAAGGCATAGCTTCACTCTTGTGTTCCACACCACCATATTTCAGGCAGAATTGTATGCTATCAAGGCATGCATAATGGGGAATGTAGAAAAGGGCTACAAAGATGGGAACATCTACATTCTCTTGAATATCCAAGCAGCCATTAAGGTACTTAATAATTTCCAGATAAATTCCAAACTACTCTGGGATTGTCATCAGTCCCTGTTGAAACTGGCAGAACATAATAGGGTTCAAGTGTTAATGGGTGCCAGGACACATGATAATTGATGGAAATGAAATAGCTGATTATTTAACCAGAGAAAGCTCCTCACATCCACTCAGAGGACCTGAGCATGCATTTGGAATATCTGTGAAGGTTGCCAGGGGAGTAATTGGGGACTGGACAAACAGGAAGCATAAGGAGCTTTTGCAGTCCATACGTGAACAAAGGCAGGCTAAGGGTTTTCTTAAAAACCATCTGGTAGAAGAGCTGGAGAATTGCTCACTCTGAACAGAAACTGTCTAAGAATAGTGACAGGGCTGCATATGAGACACTGTCACTTGAAGGGACACCTACGTATGAGCTGGGGCTGATAACAACAGTGCCGAGTGCAATAGATGCAAGCAGGCATCTGATATGGCCTCAGACATTCTTTGTGAGGCTTTGGTCACATTACGATTCTGGCACCTGAGTCGATATTTCATGAAACCGGGTGCCTTTGAAGACATTTCTGTCAGCAGGTTACTGCACTTTATTCAAGGAGCAGGGCTGCACACAGGATCAAATATGGTCGAAGAGCGTGGGTCACTAATGTGTCCACCCTCCTTGTATTCTATTCTATTCTGTAATTGTAGTACATAAAGGTATAAAAATGAGATCTTTTTTCATATGACAGTACAAAGTTTTTAACTGCTATCCTTATTGAATATTCAGTCCTGATGATCCTTAAGGATTAAAACATGTAGCATTGTGTGAAGCCGAATATTGTGTCACAGTGGCAAGTAGTTGCATTGATTACAGTTTCATTATTATTAAATTCATGTTATTATTCAGAACATTCCAAGGTGAATCTTGCTGCAAGATATTGCAGATTGAGATTGTTAATGGTTTATTTCACCATTTCCTTAGAGCAGTCCCTACATGAAAATGCTGAAATAATATGTTAGTGTAAGCCATGGCCATGTCCCCACATTCTTTCTAATTTATCATTCACAGTCAGTTCTATATATTGTTTGCATTTAAGATACCACAATGTAATGAACCAAGAATTTCTGCCTTTCTTTGCCTTCATGGGTGAGTAATTTATGAAGTAGCTTGGAAATATTTAGCTGCGTAGTTCTGACATAGGTGATGTCGATATTTTGGAATTAGAAAAAGAATTCTGTAACTTAAGCTTTTAATAGCTATTTAGGCTGGTGGTTCAGATATTTTGATTTTTTGAGGGAAAGAGCTAGGAGACAGAAAGTTTGGGAACCGCTGATGTAGCTGAAGCCATTGGTTTCTGTAACATGCAGAGCACTTCTTTTTATTATTATGCTGGCATATGTTTCCTCTTCTTGACGTGGTTGTATCAGGACTTGTGAAATGTCTGTGTTTTGATTTCTGTCTGCTCAAGAATGACACGTTTCAGTGCTGATTAAGTGATATGTACAGTTACTGCTGCCAAAAAAGAATTGTGTTTGTTTCGATACTGTGTTCTTGTTGTGGGTGGGATTTTTAAATGTTCCATGTTCATTGGTGCATGATTGTTGTTAAAATAGTTTATTGTTTTTAATTTCCGTTCCATAACACTTTGAAAACTAATCTCACTTACACTGAAGAGTGTTAATAATGCACCAGAATTCCATTTCTGTGCACAGATTAATGCAGTAATTAAAAAGAAGTAATTCTGAAAGGCATAATTAATATATGAATTATGTGTGTGCCAAAAATTCTCATATAAAAATATAGCAGTTACTACATACTGTAAAATATATGCAAAAATGATGTTATGTACAGAATTTTTAACAAGTAATTTGGATGTGTGAATTCTTTGTTAACTGTTCAGTACTATATAGGCCTTTGTGAAAGAATGGGGAACACAAGTGTCAGTTTGGGTACTTTGTTTAACAGTTGTGTTATTGCCACATACACTTCAGGATCTGTCTGTCATTAGGGACTGTCTGAAATATCAAAAGTTTCTTTCCTCACAGATGACCTGGTAGCCCAAAATGACTTCATTGTGTTCAGTCATAATGAGAACTTCAAACCTGCTAACAGAGTAACGTGCATGCACACACACTCACACCATGGTGTGTGCATAATCACATGCACACACATTGATTTTAATGCATTATTTACAAGATGTAAAGGCCTGTATAAGAATTTAAATTATGGCGTTTGCTTCTGAACAAGTATCATGCCATATCTTGACATATACTTGAACTCTGGGTTCAATACCAGAACATTTCATAATAGATGTATGTTGCACAGTGACAATGGGCAGGTTTTTGTTCATGTGCTTGGTTTTCCTGTGCCGGTAACCAATTCGTATATGCTCAGACTCGAATGTCATTTGTACTTCAGTGCACAACAGGCCCAACTCATCAGTTCTGGAGTGTCACATTGTTTGTCTTTTGCTTCTTCACCTGTTCTCTGTCACTTCTCTGCGCTCTACGTAAAGAAGTTTCCAGTTTCGCATTGTTTGTGCATGTATAATGCCAACTTCAGGCAGCAGAGTTATACATGAGATGTGTTGTAGGGCGTACCAGGGTATTCCTGTCAGTCACAAGTGATCAGTTTTTATGTCCAGTTAGTTTCCTATATGATAACAATATGGTGATTATAAAAAGAATTTAATTTACTTCTTGTTTTATCTTCTCCTTCTCCTTGTGTATTATTATAGCAGAAATAAATATTGAAATTTTATGACTTGTTTGACCTGCATATTTGTGTGGTGTGAGACTTAAACACCTAGTTACTATGACAAATACTGTAAATAAATTCCGCCCTGCACAAGCGTGCTTTCTTATTCTGTAAAGGTTATTAAATTTACTCAGTTTATCAAAGGTACACTGTATAGGCCTATATGTATGTCAAAACTTGGAACAGTATGAAATGTAAATACATGTTCTTTATCTTTGTCTTAATTTATATTTTAAGTAATTAATATTTGTTCATATGCATGTAAATTACAGCAAGTTTCAATGCCATAAAGCAGGATTATTTTTTTGACAGCTGAGTAACTGTAAAACAGATACTGAAAGACCCTGTACCATGGACCCATTTGTGATAGCCAGACCATTTTAAGGGGCCCTGTAATTTGATATGACAAAGAGAGGTATTAAAATGTAATGGGCAGGCTAATATATGACATCAAAATTGTGTTTGTGGGATAAGTAAAAACTAAGACACTTTGTGTGACGAAACAATTATGCTTTGTGATTTAGTGTCTATTGCTGTGTGACTTGGTGCATGTGTGCATATTCCCTCATATTCTTTTACTTGCTCCCATCAATTCTACTACCATCTGTACAGGCAAGTGTTTATTCTTCAAAGGGCTTGGTAAAGTTCATTCTGTGTTACTAGTCTCTTTAACTGAGATATGCTTAATCTTTCAGTTTGTGCATCAGGAGACCTAGCATGTTAAATTCTGATATTTTTTATTTGGCTTACAAAAATTGCACCTTTGTACAGTAAGTGGTCTGGACCACTCAGAACCAAAATGAAAATCACACCATATGTTACACTGTAGATTTCCTGTACTGAATATTGTGGTTATGGAAGATGAAATATAGATGGACAGATGCATGGATGCTTCTCTAAAGATGGTACTTAGACTTACATTAGCAATGTAAAATTCCTAATGGTGTCTTCCAGCATGGTAAGTGCAGGGTGGTGTTTCAGGTCTAAAGCTTAATCATGCCAAATTCTTTGAAATTTCAGGAATTCTCCATACAGTAATTCACTTTGTGCAGTGTGTTTTTATAGTTGTTGTGACACTGTTGGTCTCTCATTTTGTATGTTTGGTTCAGTAGTATGCCAAGGAACAGCAACTGAAAGGAAAGAAGCACAGAAGCGGAAAGAGATTAGAAGTGCATACAGAATATTAACTAGAAAGTGTCAAGAGATAAGACCACTTACGAGAACATGTTGTAAATTGTAGGATAATATTAAAGTGTATCTCAACAGACAGCCACTTTCAAAAAATGGATTAGATTCTACTGCCTCAGAATCAGATCTGCTGAAGAATAGGAGCATGGTAATGAGCCTCCAGATCAACAGATGAGTAACCATGAACACTGCACCACCTTGAAGTTCAGTTTTTAAAAGGAACCTTCGAATCCTCAAGAACATGGGCTCATCATATGCTCCATCATGACTGTTAGTCTGGAAGACTGAGCACTTGTACCACTGTGACTGTTTAAAGTAAAGGATACAATTCTGATCATCAACAGCCATGATAGGAAAATTATTTTGTAGAACATCCATTATGCATGGAATAATTTTTTACATCCTCCACATAATTGCCAGATGTACTGTTGTCTAAATGCCATACAATATAACCTTTTACAATCAGTGATAATCCCTTAGACTGGTAATTTCTTTATTTTGTTCCACTTGTTTTACGTAAATCTTGTTTGAATGTGAGAATAATAAAGCTTCATAACTAACAGTCATGGCAGTGACATTTCAAGTCAGCAAAACAGTACAAAACAAATGACATAAGTTGTCTACAAGGACTGAGAGTACAGTTTAGGAATCCATATTACAACAGTGGTTTCTAAATTGTCACTTACTCCTCTCGTGTGCTAAGAAGTAGCATCTGCACATTTTGGCAAAATTGGAATGTGATACTGTTGAGTCTGCAAAGTGTATTGAATTATTTGTATTCTTACATAAAATTCATATGTGTGATGTCAGTAAAGGTAAAGGTAAAGGTAAATTTGCCTCTGATCTTAATTAAACACAGTGCCCTGTAGGCATATGGCAAAACTGAGGTATACCTATGTATATTCTTTAAAACTTGATGGTGGTTGTCCACAAGTGGTCAGCTTCACACCCTCGCTGTTTGTGAGTCTTGGAGAAGAAGAAAATACCTTGTCCTTGGTGGGAATCCAATGTCAATATTTTCATCATCCAGCCCATAGCTTTGTCTCTTTGCTAAGTGAGCTGTTTTGGCTTCATTGTGTAGTTTAATTGCCTGTATCACTGAAGAAGTGTGATTATTTTATGGGTGGCCTGTCATTAACACATTCACAAGCTCCACAATTTTAGATTTCTTTTTGTTACATGTCAGTTGAAACCTTGGCTGCCCATTACCTCAAAACTGCCAGTATTGGAAAGGCTACATTTTTGGTTGTCAAAGCAGCATCATAATCATTATTTGCTTTTTGCCTTTTCACTGTCTCTAACAGCCCCCTCAAATGTGTCTGCAGAATTATAACATGAGCCATAACAGTGTGGTTCACCTGTTCTTTTTGCTCGAAACATCATAATCTTCGATAACGTTTTTTGCTCACCCTTATGAGTGATGTAAACACTGTGTTTTTTTAATATAGCACAATTCCCTTAGGTATATCTGTGAAGTGTAGTGTCAGTAACTGATTTTTGCCCAAGTACATTTCCTGGCTTTATAACATTTCACATGCCATACATTTTGGCCACTAGATATCTGAGGTGGTTAGATTTCCGCTTCTTGCCGCAGATTCACAACTCTAATTCCATGGCATTCTGTAGGATTAGGGCTGAATGAAGTGGTATTTGAGTAGACTTCCTCTAAGTATTTTGGGTTTCCCTGCTAGTCATCATCCTACTTATGTTACACATGTCACCACCACCAAAATGTGCAAAGGTTGACCTGCCAGCACATTCTGAGCTTTGTTCATTATCTGGGGCTTCACCTTACCTGGACTTATAAATCAGGAAATCTGTGTTGAAGTACAGAATCATGATAACAATAGATGCCTGCCAAATACATTCATCATGCCGTCATCAGTGTTCATTGTTTTGAAGCATGAAAATAAAGGCAGGTTCCAGCTGCTCTAAGTCTTGAAGCAGGAGAATTAGCCACCCAGTTTCACAGATTCCAGGTATAGTATTTTCACATTTATATATTGGAAGAATTGTTGTTAGAAGACATCATTTTTGGAAATGTTCTTCCTTCTGCAACTGCAGTTGACTTAAAATTTTCACAGTATCGCAAAGGTAGATGCTGAGGCTCATAAACAACTTTGGTGCCTATTTACCAACACACGTGGGTGTCACATCCCACAAGACCACATTTGTCATATGTATTGTTTTCATGGGCATGACCAGTGACAATTCTGAATAATACATATTATTGTTCCTTAGGAGTTAAACTTAAGAATTAATATTACCTAAGTGTTTTACAAGTGTGTTGTCTACTATTAATATACAGTGATACCTTGTCTAACGAAGATAATTCTTTCTGGAATCACATTCGTTAGACGAAATCTTCGTTAGCTGAAACACTTATACAGATGGAAAAGATAAACTCCTGGAATGGCCCGACCGTTCATGTTTGCTGCTTTATGTTAGCGTGCACATCCACTAACACATTTGTTAGCCGAGTCCGAAAAACAGCAAAAGAAATCTTTGTTAGCCGAAAAATTCGTTAGCAGGGTCACTCGTTAGCCGAGGTATCACTGTACTGTTTTGCTTTCTTGCAAGAATGTCAGTTGTGAACATATGAACCTTTTGAAGCTGAAATCTGCGTTAACTTCACTGTATTCTGATATGATCAAACCTTTGAATTTAAATGACATCTAGGCACCAATTTTCACACAGTTGGAGACACTTAATTGTATGGATTTCTCCTGTATTAATCCTGTCAAATGTTTAAGATAAATTAGGTTTTCTGTATGACATCTCCAGCCCTTTACAACCAAACATTTTGTTCATTTACTTGAGAGGTTAGTAGGTTTAATTATACATCCCTCCATTTTATTACTGCAGTTCAGTTTTGGTTTAGTATATTTACTGAGTGCGAGATGATTCCAGAATGTTCAGTTTTATACCAACATAATTTAGTGTGAAGTTGTGAAAACTGTTTATTACTGTCTCTGAAATGTGGGAAATATCACTCCATACACAGCACATATCCATGCACTGTCCATTGATATTAGAATTGGGGTCCTGTCTACTGTCTTACAACAAAGTCTCATTCAATTGGCTGTAAAAAATAGTTGGATGTTTCACAAAAATTGAGTAACACCTACAACTGGAACAGATCTTTGTGCTCAATATGAGCTTGAAGTACAGAAAAAAAGACTGGATGGAGATATGGTAGTTTACCACTATCTGCCTAATCAACTGATTCAGTTTACCTGAAGGGAAAGGTTTGCAGAAAGATGGCAATCTATTGAATGGCAAAAACATGCCTGGCTTTTGAAGTTTATAGTGTGAATGGGATTATGATTTAATGTTTTCAATATTTTTTAGCCATCAGCCACCAGTGAGTCTCGAGCAGATGGATGAGTCACAGGAGCTGAGTGCCAAAGACCAGGTTCCCATTGTTCGACTTGTCCTGGCCCTATGGTTTGCCATCATCTCACACTCGGACCTTGTGTGTTACTTCATGGTGTTCCTCTATCAGATAAAATCAGCCACCATCTTATCTCTACCTCTGCCACTCATGGTGTTTTTATGGGGAACACTCACATCCCCAAGACCCACCAAGACTTTTTGGGTCACTATGATTGCTTACACTGAGGTATGCAATATATAGTATATTTTGGTTGGGAATGGAGAGATTTTCACGTTGTTGTAATATTTCACCTATTTTCTGTTTCCCATAATTTGTAATTTTGTAATAAATGTGGTGTTTGGTGAGAGTTATTGTTGAATAAAACATTGTAGAGCCCATACTGTAATTTGTTAGGTAAGTGTGACCTACATCTAAATTTCACAATAAAAACAACAATTTTTCAATCCATATTTAGACATTGCTTCAGTTATACGGTTGGTTGAAAAATACTACATTTAAATATGGCAGATGTTACTGAAATGATTGTAATTATTACTGTTTGTGTAATATTATTTGGATAATTTAATTAAGAATAAGGTGGAAAAGACAAACACCATGCATAAGTGCAGAGAAATTCATAAAAAAATTTTGTTCAGATGTCCACAAGGAAGGAGACCATGTGGGAGACTTAGACATAAATGGTAGGGTATTCCTAGAGAAATTTGGTGTGATGCTGCAGACTGAATTCACCTGATACAGTATAGAGCCCATTGGAAAGATTTTATGAATACCTTAAAGAATCTCAAGTTTCTAAAGTGCAGGGAGTTTCATGGCCAGTGGAGCAACTATCAACTTTCAAAGAACAATTGACCACTGCATGCTTCTACCACACACAAATTATAGTGGCTGCAGTTTGTTGCATGTTGAGTGACCAATGTAAAGGCAGCAGTCATACAGTACAGACCATTTTACAGACCACTGTATTGCTGAATATTTGACTATCCAGGTCCTTTTTTTTTGGCTTACAAAAAGTCCTGTATATGAACATGACCAAATTTGTCATTTAACATTCAGTCATGCTGCTGGTGATTAATGTTGAAATATAGTTGCTTCCATTGCCAGGATTATCAGTGGCAGTTTTGTTGTTGCAGGTTATTGTGATTGTGAAGTGGCTGTTCCAGTTTGAGTTCCTGCCCTGGAATAAAACTGAGATACTTGAGAAGAACCCATTCTATGCCCCTCGAATCATTGGAATTGAGAGAAAATCAAACTATGCCACATATGACTTGTTCCTGCTGCTTATCATATTTTTTCACAGGTAACAGTTCACAAGAGTCATTAGCCCTACTTGTGTTCAGAATGCACATACATGTTACGTGTGTCTTGAAGCTTAAGTCTGCTTTGCATGGTTGAATTGCAATTGGTCATGTTAACAGAATGGATAGTAAAAGAAAAGTAAGTCAAGTGTTTAATAGTAATTTCCAGGGAAATGAGTAAGAGGACAACTAAATAAGCAAATTGTGGAGCTGTATACAGATATTAATAGATGCAAAATTAAAAACTGGAAAGAAAGGTCAAATATCTTAACTGACTGGGAGAAGTCCATTAAGGAGGCGAAGATCCACACTAGACTGTAATGTCACCTAGGAAGAGTAAGAAGCATTACATGGAAGAAAACTATTAGTTTTTACATTTGTTGACCCTTTTCTTGACACTGTAGATGCAAAATTAAAAACTGGAGACAGAAGCCAAAAAACGGACCTGGTTGGGAGAAATCAGTTAAGGAGGCAAAGGTCCATATGAGACTGTAGTGCCCTCAAGGAAGAAGAAGAGGAAGAAGCATTACATGGAGGAAAATCTTTTTTTTTTTTACCCTTTTCCTGACACAATTGTCATGCAGAAAGCAGTCAGTACCTTGGGCCATGTATAATTGAATGGTAGGTTGTTTAGTGAGGAATAATTTGGAAAGGATATAGAAGGAAGTGATTGTGGCCTGATTAGATATGTGAATACTATCCGTCCATTCACCTGGAGGGACTGAAGAAAGTAATGTGAAATCTGAGACCAGCCAGTCAGTGGAACAATAATGAACCCAGGGCTTCCTGGACACATCACACGTGCTGCTTACCTGACTGTGATGTTTGTGTCTTTTGTTATACATTACTTTATTCCAAATAACTTTGACCTCAATAATGATAAGTTTATTTCAAGTTTTTGTGGTGTGGACACTATCCTAGAGATATCAGTAGTATACAGGAAACTGTTATGCACTTTATATGAATATAAAACCAGTCAATGCATATGAACATACAAGAATACATTTGGCATGAAATTAAACCAAGACCAGAAGTGGCCAGGGAAAGAGTTATTGAAATGAATTTGCTGGTGGAGACAAGTCTGCAATGGGAAACTGTCCTTACTTGGATTGCCCATGACTTTCATAACAGCATACAAAATTACTGGGATGGTTCCTTACAACAGACCATGTCCTGTTATTTCCTCATCCATCACAATGTGTCATTCATAGACATCCCATCACAGCAAAGGATAACCTATACACTTGCTAAATTTTTTACATGAATGTGAATGCAGTAAGTGAGTGAATGGTTCTTTGCAGGTACATGTTAAAATCGCTGGGATTATGGAAAACTACGTATGAAGACCCAGTCATGTTCAAAGAAAAAGAACAGAAGTTCCGTTTGGACAGAGAAGTTGAGTCTGTAGGTCAGCACCGGGTGGTTGAGGAAGGTACCTTGACAGCAAGTGCTGCTGCCTCTGCAGGCAAGGACATTTCTGCTCTAAAACGTGGAGGAAGCAGGTTATCATATTCAGCACCTGGTCTGGGTATCTCTGGGTCATCGTCCCAACTCGCACGAGGTTCTGGTGTGCGTCGCCGCTCCTCAGCAGGCAATGTATCAGAGCAGGTGAGATATGGTACTTTGTGTCACATATATACTGAGTGATTAATGAGTTACAGACATAACTGCAGGAGATGATTTCTGAGGTCAATGTGATCAGAACATGCCCTACCAACATGCATTCTTTTGTCAGTGGTTATGGTGCTGTGGATTTTTTTAATTTTCATAAGTGCACTCCTGTGAACCATTTATACATGGTAGGTGAACTTGAACAAGCATTGTTTATACCACCAAATGACAATTGATATAAACTGATTTCAGGCTTATCTCTTGCACTTGCACATACACTATTCACAAGAGAGTGGTGAGGTGAGTTGCAGTTGAGTGTGGAATTTTCAAAAACATGCTTTTAGGACAGGTCATTCAAAATTAATGGCACTCTTTTCATGAAGTCAAATTTAGACATTAAATTTATCAGGTAATATGCCATATATTTTCAGTAATCCTTACCATTTATTTTAAGCTTCAAGCAGTTGTAATGCTGTAACCATTCAGAATTGGATACATGTCTATAAGAATGTTTTTGGTGACAAGACCTAGCAAGTCATCTGCAGCTTTGTCAGTAAATCATTAATAACCCTATATAGTGTTGTTGTTGTTCTATAAAACAGTGTAGAGGTATACTTCTTAGGAGTATTGATGTTCTGTGACTGTATTGTCCCCTGATTTGTTTGCAATGATCTTCATTTATTACAGTTCCAAATCGGTTGTCCAAGGCTGAGTACTATAGATATCACTGCACAGTGGTGGAAATTGCTTGTCATTTGTAGACTCTTTTATGAAATATTCACCATAACACAACTGTTTCAAATAAGGTTGTGTATCTTGATGATATCTGTATATTGTATAATAATTGTGTATCTGTTATGATTTTGGTTAGAAAGGTTGCATTGCTTCAAAAGCACTAATGGTACTAAGTCCTGGATGAGATGTGAGATTTTCATAGCATTGAAGATTTGTATTATGTCATTCTGTGTTATGACACCATGTATTCTTGTAGGTATTACCACATATAAGACTCAGGGTGCCATAAACCATTTAAGTTGCACTAATTTACAGTACTAATCCTATAGCATTATACAACCTCATTTGCACTTATCAGGTGGTGACACAGGGAGGCAGACGTCTCAGTGCCTACAAGATGACCGCAGATCAGTCTGAACCAGGAGGTCATGTCAGGTCTGCTGATGAAGAGCCAAGTGCCTCCAATCTGATTGTGGTTCACACAAATGAGGAAAAGTCTAGTGATCACATCCCTGGGTTCCTAATAGTGGCGTAAGTACCAACATATCATACTTGGTTCTTTGAATTCTTGGGAACTTTGGAAGATCATTTTACATCCTTTTACATTAGTACATATTAGTTCCAACAGCAGAGGTAAAACAGGTTGTGACTAATTTCTTCCACTTCTTACCAATCATGATCACTTACATGTTACTTGGTACTATGTAACATCGTGGTCATGTGCACAACAAAAATGAAACATGTAGAATTTTATATGACTGAAATCAGGTGTGAAGTAGAAGTAATTCCACTCATTCATGATTTCCTTGCATTTTTTCATATGTAGCATTTCTGTGCCTTCATTTAATTGTGATATGTCACGTACCTAATAAGGAGAGAGACCAGTATGTCTGAAGAAAAACCACATTTAAGGATTATGACTTTCCCAAGCCATGTGATAAGTTCCATGGCAAAACAAAGGTGAAGACCAGTCTACACCACTTAACTTGAACATCTGTACCCATTGGTAATTAAGTGGATTGTAGACTAGTGTTTATGTGGAAATCAACTACTAGTTTGAATCAGAGTATCCCCACCCCTTCTTTTTGGCATGTATGCATACGTTCTTATATACACATAGACAGACATATGTCCTCTTATACTCTGTACAACAACAGTGATAGTGAATCTTCAGTATTGACTGTTTGTTCTTTCATTATATAGGTTACTTTTTACTTTACATGAATTTGAGTAAGTATCCACTAAGACTGAATAGTTGTATCTTCTTTCATTTCTTCACCAGCTGAGATCACTTTTTCAGATTAAAATCCTTATTTCCTTAGGCTTTCTTTTCTTTTTCAGCACCAGTACTGTCTTGGATTAATAACTCTGAATAGTTGCACGTACTATGTGGAAATGTCTGAAACTTTGGCAACTACAATTAAGGTTTAAGCATGTAAGAAATAACATCTCTGAAACATTGATGATATAACAAGTTTTCATGCATGACTGTCATGTTCTTAACATAAAATGTTACATGATGCCTTTTGTCAGTAGTGGAGGAAGCTCTTCCATGTGTGTGTTACTTTGTTTTCCACTACTGTCTGTAAATATAACAGTAATACTGGTGTGCAGTAATGACATGCTTAATTATATGTGCAAAGAAGTTGTCGTGTCGTCTAATGGAATTCTAGGTTCTTTGGAGCAGCTGTTCCTTCACCCCTGTTTGCCTCCACCGTTTAGTTCAGAATGATTTGTTGCATGAAATGTTACTTTGGTTTAAGAATGAAGTAAGTCTTCTGTCCTAAGTTGGCAAAAATATAGTACTCTGCACTGCTAATTTGCTGCGTGAAAGATGGAAGCACCATCCAATTTGTTTAAGTTTTGTCAATTAATGGAGTGCTTTCACCAAGCCATAGAATTTGATCTGAATACTGTTGCATGTATATCTCCGCCAGTTATTAGAAGATGTCCTTATTTGTTCACAGCACTTTCTTGCAGTACAATAATGTAGCTGCAGGTTCTTCCCTACCTTTTTTCTGGTGCACAGACATGTGTAGTAATCTGCTCTATTTTTTGTCTTCCTGCTTTTATCCCATGATTAAACTCATAACTTTCAGTCTGAATTTGCCATTTTTAATCAATATCATTGCTTCTACTGTGGACATCTTTATTTGGTCCATTCAGCTATAAATATTAGCATAGATGTGTAATTCCTTTGTACCTTTCAATCCCTCCCTAACATTCTTTCATTCCTTTCTGTTAATTGCACAGTTAGCTCAAATTCTTTAGTGTGTAGGCCTCTTGATAATCAGTGTACCAAATATTAGTCCAAATCATTTTTTGTTTTTTCTGCCTGCATTAGCATGTTTTCTATTTAGCCCTATCTGACTATGATGTAATTGAGTCACTGTCATTTGTAAAGTGACCGGCCTTCCTTTAAGTTCACCCCACAAAAAGGGTTACCTCTTTCACCAAATTTTCCATTCTTATTGTCATCATTGCCATTATGGATTTTATTCTTGATCCTAGACAAGGCACCATTACCAAAAACCTCACATCAAGTCAAGGTCTGTTGTGACCTTAACTGTGACATTTAGGTTCATTGTGCTTTATATAAACTGGAGCACCCAAAATGAGCTGTGATTCTCCATCATGTATGACAGTCTTGGACTTCTAAGATCACTGGCAACTATCAGGAGGTCATTCTGAGTACATCTGCTACCTGTTATGCTCCACTTGCTCCTCATTAACTGTGTAAATTTATTTTCAGCTCAAAGCGATATTGTGATTCAGTGAAGGTCTTCTTCACTCACCTGCTGTCCAGAGCCCAGCGTGTTACTGTTGATGTGTATGCACTAATGTTTCTCTGTGACTTCTTCAACTTCATGGTTGTCATCTTTGGCTTTGCATCATTTGGAGTGAGTTTATATTGTACATATTTTCTTCGTCATATGCAACGTTAACTTTTCAGGATAGTAATAAGTAACATATCATTGTTTTCCATTTGTAGAAAATTTATATTAAGTCACTACTGACTATCAGTTTTTATACATTTGTAATGCCTCCCAAGGTGAAACTCCAACTTAACTGTATCCTGCTCGCTAAGGTACTACAGATTAAGAGACTTTGACTAATAACCTCAACGTCTTGGTCTCCAATTTCGGTAGCCGCCACCAGACAGATTCTGACCAAATTTGGATAGCAGGAATCTGACAAACTACTATATCGTACAGTATAATAAAGTATAAATACACTCAATTATATTCCTGGGTCAACTTATCTGGTACTCAAGGATATCATAACTAGATGGCCAAATGTACGTTAAATATATAAGTGAAAAGTAATAATTAACCAAAAGAAAATATTTAATACCTAAAGATAAAACTAAAGTTTATAAACAACTATTAATTTACATGAATACAATAAAATATGTAAAAGAAATTTGAATTTAGTAGTTAATTGAATAAATGCTTTGCCCTTCTCTTATATAACCCAATATATGCCAGAAATTTAGAATTAATTTCAAAATAATTTTCCTAAACTGAAGTTAGCCAAAATTGCTCAACTTGTGTGGAGATGAACATAAAAAATTTTCTAAACACGCCCAACACAGCTTACCTTTTGATTAGCAGAAGTAACAAACATCTTGTGCACATAATATAATTTCTTCTTTGGTATCAAAATCAGAACTTTCTCCACAATATCGTAAGTAGACCAAATACGTAGATATGACAAACAATAGTCACGAGAATGAGGCCGATCACCTGGTTGCAATGGGTTTTATAGAGTAAGGCAGCTGACTCGTCTGAAACTTGCATATTTTCCAGTACACTGAACTTACAGTAGGAGTTCAAAGACTCTACCACATTACAGTAAAATGAAATCAGTATGCCTTAATCATACATATTTTCCAGTGCACTGAACTGATGAATAAGCTTACTTTTAGTTGGCATGCAGTAGCCTTGTCGTATCCATGTACGACTATTTTTCAAATTCAAACTCAAATTTTATGTGTGCATTGTTCATTCTTTACACATTCTTTGCATTAAGTGCATTTAGTGGAGGAAATCATTTTTCTGTGACCCCCCCATTTCTGCAGAACTCTAGATTTGATATTCAGAGTGTTTATTAAAAGTTTAAAAAAAATGTCATTTTGATCTTTGTCACAACTAAGACACGAACTCCAAGGAGCACTGTCTGTCTTGTGAAGCTAATATTTTATTGGCTATTCAAGAAATTCTCCATGTGTTGTGGCACCTGAAAAATCATTAACCATGTTCAAAAGAGCCCATCATTTATCGCTGCACCGAGCTTTATGCATTCAGTTCACGCTGTCCGATCCTATTTCTGTAAGATCTATTTTAATATCATCCTTCCCTCTGTGCCTGGGTCTTACGCATTGTCTGTTTCCTTCAGGCTTCCCACCAAAATTCTATATGCTTTTCTCCACTGTCACATATATGGTTGGTAAAGTTGTCCTTATACATGCTATGAAAGCATATAGAGGGATTGGAGTTACAGAGGCACTCATTGTTAGCCTCAGCACTAGATTGCAGTGAGTGGTCAGTTTCATACCCTAGCCACTTTACATCTGGGGAAAGAGTCCCTGGTTCCCATTGAATAGGAGTCTGAATGGGCCTCAGAGCCAGTCTGGATGTTTTGCCTTACTGCATCACAAACCCTTTTTTATAAGAGGCTCAAGTAAATGTGTCCTGAGTCGTTTGGCTCCATTCTTTAGCTTCACACCATAATTCTCTAAGTTTTATTAATATCTGTCCATTTTTTCCTGGGTCTTCCAACCCTCTTTTCTGTATTTTTTCTCACCAAGTGTGTTCCTTCCTGATTTCTCCTATATGTGGACCGTAGTTCAGTCATTTTATTCTCTTTTGAATTAAACACTCTTAATAGGTGAGGAAGTCAGGACAGCATAATTGGTATATAAGTGACTAGGCTATGAGCTGCATGGTTCAGTGTTCGGATCCTGGCAGGAGCAAGAGATTTTTTCATCATCATCATCATGTTCCTGAAGGGTTAGGTGTGTTTCCTGTTCCTTGATCCTCAAGATGAAGTTGGTCCCTCCATCTCTTCCTCGGTCGTCCTATGTTCCTTCGTCCTTTTGGT
>Ga0123354_10002854_pt1 | contig 23371 bp, 16 predicted proteins | sample TergutLab28metaG_2_FD_97872 | JGI IMG/M metagenome (GOLD analysis project Ga0123354, IMG submission 97872) | Labiotermes labralis P4 segment gut microbial communities from Petit-Saut dam, French Guiana - Lab288 P4 | ecosystem: Host-associated > Arthropoda: Insects > Digestive system > Gut ... | reverse complement strand
TATACCATTGCTGTGTGTACAGTGAAAAACTCCTGATGATGGACAGAGGAACTGTCCGAAACATGTAGAGTTTTATTCCAAAAATAAATTTGAGAAATTAGTGCATCTAGTTGGTTTTATTATCAGAATCTGTACTGAGACTTTCGACACATCCGCAATTGATAGTTTCCATGCAGACGTGCACACGCATATACACACACACACACACACACACACTTGTTCTCACCACCCTGAAGATGGTTACATGAGTGGCCAGAACCTGTTGGTGGTCACTATGCAATAAAATTACATCTATAAAACCGAAGTGCATTTGTTGGTCTTTTAATATATTTTATGGATCTAATTGATACACGGAATATGGAACGTATCAAACTAGGCAGCATCGGTTTTTCCCAGAACCTTTTATCGTTTTATGAACAAATAACATTATTATTTTAATCTGTAAGCTAACAAAAATTCAACAGGATCTCGACCATAAATAGAACAGTTGGCCATTAAGGCTGGCATGGTCAGATCTCGTGCATAATTTTTTTGCCATCCTATTCCTAGTCATGTTATGTGAGTATCACCTAGCTGTAACAGAATCCCTATTTAAGTAATTCAGCACAAAGTGATGTAGGAATTTAGGTTTTAGTGGCAGTAAGTTTTGCAAGTGAGGTATTGTGGGTTTTGACACTGTGTAGTCTTGCAGGTGGATACCAAGATTTTGAAGGTACTTGACTTTTTGTTCATTAAAGTGGAAGTGAGTGGGGTTAGATGTGGTCAGGTTTTATAGAAGGGTGATGTGATTAATGGCTTATCAGAACAGAAGCGGAGAGGAGGTACAACCCTGGCCAGGCCAAAAGGAATGGTAAGTGGGATGTTATAAGAGAGTGGACCTGTTCATGGCCACTGCAGATAGAGAATTTGTCCTCTAATGCATAGTACAGAGGAGTGTTTTATCTGGATTCTTCTTATAGGGCAAGTTCATGGGTTTGAATTGAGGGCATATATATTCTGTGTTGTTTGTAATGGTCAATAAGCATTTTTAAATATGTCTCAACAGGTACACATTAGTAAGGGGCGGGCATGTGAAACCTGTCTTGAATGGAACCTGTGTGTAACGGAAGCCTGCCTTTAGCAAAAAATTTTTACACTCCTGATGATCTGGAGTCCCAAGGACTGAAATTTCAAGTACCTGTATGAAATGGACATGCCTGCAAGGAAAAAAGAGTTTTGGTTCCTTGCGGTTTCATTTTAGGCAGTACTGACTGTATAAGTTTTGTATCTGAAGCTGACAAGTTATTATTCAACATATTGGTTATTCCATTGCTGTGTAATACAGAGAAATATGATGTAGGATTTGGGTTGCCCACTAATGAAATTCCTGTATAGAATCATGTTCTAGAATTTGTGTCTCTATTATGAACTTAATAAGATATTGTGTTGAGTTATTTCTTTATGTACAAACTCAGATAGTTTGTTTACTGCCTTTGTTCTCTTCTTAATTTGTATACTACATCTTCTTTGATACTATAGTCCTTTTCTATTTTGTCTGTGAGGAGAAGTTGATTTGTCATACAGGAAATACATGTTGTAGGTTCCAAAAAATAAAGATGAAATAGTAGAGAGAGAATTCAATCGTCTCTTAGAGGCAACAAGTTACTTATCACATGAGTTAGATTTCAATTATGCTGGCGGAAAACCAGTTTCCCTTGGACAAGCTTTGGAATGGGTCATCAAGTAAGTAGCTCACACTGGACACCTGTTTATCCTAGCAATATGGTAATGAATGAATTCCAGCTTGTCTTTTTTGATACTACATTTTGTTATGGTTAAACATCAGAGTTATGAATAGACTTCAACAGTTAATGTACAAAATATTTTTCATTCTTTGTGTAACTTTGTGTATAAATATGTGGAATTAATTGCTTGGTGATATTGAAGCAAACAGAACTTTAATTTTAACAGAATAATGAATACACTTGTTGCGTATTACTGTGTAGCCTTTGTAACAATATGTTTTCTTTACTTTGGAATTCTGTAGTAAGATATGGACAAAAACCCAGAATTCAATATCACTTCATTCAGTAACATTCATAACCTTTGAAACAAAGAACGTTTAAACAGAACTAATGAAGTTGCCTTTCATATTTGTACATTTTTGCATGTCTATTGTTATTAATATTGTTTTTTTTTTTTTAATTTTATGTTTGTGAAGAATCTATTGATTAAGAACAGGTTATGTGCATACATGAAATATGTTAGATATAACTTTACTGTTGTCACGTTTCAAATTGTGAAGACTACGGATATATTTCGAACAAAATTTGTAGGCATTTAAGAAGCACACTGTGGTAGTGTTCTGTGATGGAAATAACTGAGGAATTTGACCTTGCATTTTACTGTAAATCCTCTTTACCTCATTTGTTGTTTCATATTGCAGGTTACAGGAGAAAAATGTTAAAGAAAAGCAGGTACAACACTGGAAAGCTGTGATAGCTCTGCAAGAGAGGTTAAAAACCAATCAGTGTATGGTAAATATTAATGTGTAATGATGTTTGATGTGTAAGGTAGGGTATAATGAATTTTTCTGTGGACTAGGATCCAACCCAGAAGTTTAGAACCACCCATTTTTTTGCCAAAAGTATATGTAGCTGACCTGTGTGGGTTGGTATAAACCCTCCAATCGGCATGCATGCAAGTTATGTGCAGTCTGTTGATATTAAAAATGGAATGTCTTCCAGTCAGGAACTGTAAAATACAAATGACCATGAACAAAGATTTTGGTGTTCAGATTGTTTGCTCTTTTGTGTGATCTGATTTATAGTGCAGTTAGTGTTGAACTGGGATTTTCAGACAAGTGAATGCAAACATGAATTGATTACTCCAGAACAAACAAACTTTCTGTGCTTCATGGAAACCTGGTGCCTGGATTTTGTTGAACCTTGACTTAGAATGTCATAAGTGTGGGCTTGCCACTTCATAGTTGAGATTAATTAACCCTAGAATTTATGGCTTTATTTTCATTTGGCCTCTGACAAAGTCATAATGTTGTGGTGAATGCAGGTAAATTTGTAAATGCAATTTCCATGCCTATTATTTTACTTGAAACTTTCTTAACGCTTTTTAGGGCTAAGGTTATAATATGACATTGCAATGAATATGGATCCCTGGTAAGGTGATTATTGTGTTTGTACAAGTATACTGTAAGCTAAATACATCACAAAGAGAATATCATTTATAATTTGCCATGAATGTGTTTAAAAGTTTCACTGAGATGTCAAAAATTATGTATGTATGTTATAATTACAGCAGTAATAATAGTTGTAATAGAGTAGACCTTCAGTATCGTTGACTTGCAGCGTGCTGTTTCTCATATGCATCTTTGAATATGTACACACCATTATTTTTTATCCAGTGCTGGTTCTTATGTTTGTTGTCGCTTTTCAGCCTGTCTCACACATCACATGTACTAGTTTCTTCCACTCAACGGTGTCAGATTACCAGAGCACTTCTAGTGAGAGATTCTCAGACCAGTTCTTTGGTGATTTTTTGATTATTTTAAATCTTTTACAGCCAAGTAGTGTGCTCTGTCTTGTGCTTTTTTTATGTGCTTCATGTAATCAGCATGGTTTCCTTGCATGAAACCCAATTCTGGAAGCAGATTAAATTTACAAGAAACAAACTCTGCTGAACTGAGTGGGGTCTTGCATTGTTATGTGTTGCATTAGATTTGATAGTTTCTTCACTGATGATGCTGATGGAGAAGGAACAGTGGTGTGAAGAAGAACTGACTTATGGAATCACATCTCTGGTCTTTATGATGCACTTCCTCTCTTAAATGCTCCAAAATGTCTATGTGTCCCACTGGACGATATGCATGTTGCAAAATACAACCCACATTGCCTTCACTTGGTAGCTGGATGTTCTTACAGTTTTGTTTGGGGAAATGAGCTTGTTGTGCACTAGAGGCTTTGTCTGTTACTTTTACAGTCATACTGGGACACCCATAATAACTTTGGTCAGAAAGTGTGGATCTTTGTCAATTTATCCAAAAAGGTCATTGCAGATTTCAACTCTTAATTTTTTGGTCACATGTCAGAACTTTGTTACCATTTTCATGTACACACCTTTCTTGTGTCCAAATCGTTGCTTAAACCTTGTGAATTGATTCCTTATTCATGCTGAGTGTATCAGCCATCACTGTACAACAGATTTCACACTTTATTATGTTGTCATTGGTTTTTGTAGTTTGGGGTCATCCATATTTTGGATTATTTTGCCTGTCTCCTCAACCACCCATAAATCTGTTATGCAATTCAAGTATGTTAGTGTGAGAAGTGCTGTGTTATTCTAAATGTATGTCAACATGATGTAAGTTTCAGCTGCAGTTTTGTTGGATTTGGGATGTTATGAACTACTCAGAATTTCTATTACGTTTTCTGACAAGGGTGATGAAACGTGTCTCACACAACTGGATGTAACATAAATACTTTGTACCAAATAAAGATATGAAGATGGTTCTTGGAATCAAGCAATACCATGCTAAACAACTGTTTTATCTATTTGATTGTGGCAAGGGTGTTGTGTTTGCTAAATTTTCACTCCTGTTTCATTCTTGCCAGACTGCATATGTCGAAGACTCATCTAATTGGTAGACGTGTAGATACATGCATTAGACAGGAATTTGTTACTGATTTATATCTTTCATCATTTCAGTACAGTTTATTTTAAGAAAATCACGGGCAAAGAATGGGTACTATAGCTACTGCCTGATGTAGTGAACTGGTATTCTCAATTTGCATTGTCATATTCTCTAATTTGTTCGAATAATGTGCTATGATGAAGCGAGCACTGACCACTAATATTCTGATGAACTTATTTGTTGATTTCCAGATGTTGGCCTTACGAGAGAAAATAAAAGAGCTGAATAAACAGTATAAGGAACTGTGTGAGAGCAAGGATCCAAGAGACATTACTCAGGAATTTGATTTACGTTCTAAACTAAGGGATCTTAACAACTGCTGTCAAGTAAGTGTGTTATGTAGGCCTCATTAGCCAGTCAACTGAGCTGCGATATTTTGACTGTTGGTTGTTGATAAAAGATTCATGTAAAGTTTTCTGTTTCTGGACCAGTAAATATAGAACAGCACTGATAATGGTCACACAGCAGTAGTGCCCATGAGTTGTACTTGGGAGGTATCCATTTCAGTTCTAAGTTGGATTAATAGCTGCTGTTACTAATGTTTTATTTTTGTATTTTTCCTTGGTGTTTCTAGTAGACAAATAGTGGGACAGAATCTCAGTGTAGGCCATGATTTCTTGCTTGAAGTTCTTACATTTTGCCATTTATTCTCTGATTCATTGTTATGTAACTTATGCATTTGTATGTTGTGCCACATTCATTTCATAGTCTGTCTTACAGCAGGTCTCTAATCTTTTCTAAAGCGAGTTCTCCACAAAGTGCAATATAGTGCTTTCTCTTTCAGTTTCCAGTATATTCTCATTTCCTTAAGTTCATCCAGTAGCTGTCTTCTTCCTCATCTTTCTGTCACTTCTATATTTCCTTCCTCCATCTTTCCTTCACTAATGTATTTTAGAAGGCAGTTCCTTCACAGGATGAGACCAATCCAGGTAGATGTCCTCTTTTGTATTGTATATAGGATATTACTTTCCTCCTTGACTCCCTGTAACGCTTCTGCATTTTTCATGTGATTGGTCCATTTGATCTCCATCTTTCTCCAGCACCACATTTCAAAACGTACTGGGTATGTACGAGGGTGAGTCAAATGAAAACCGTAAATATTGTAATATAATTGTGTAAGGTTTTCATTTTACTCTCCCCCATATGATCTATTTTCCAGCGTCCTAGTTTCAGCACCATGCAAAGCTTTGATCCAGATTAGCACTCTACTAGTTTCTGCTTTAAATTTAAGTCCAATTTGCTGGTAAAGAACTTTTCTTTTTGCTGAATGCCTCCTTTACCATGGGAATCCTGGATTTGATTTCAAGTGTACACCTTGCTTTACTTGTTATTAGGCTACTCAAACGTGTGGCAGAAAAACTGAAACTGCACCTTTATTCTTATCCATAATCTTTTGTACCATGTTTCTCTGCTGTCTTAAGAACTTTGTATTATGACAAACGGTTCATGAAATTCCCCTGTGGTAAGGTGACTGCCAGATTTAATAAATCTTTCATTTGATCTACTCAAAATGTAGACTCTTTTTAAATGAAATAAGGTAAGAAGAATAGTGACTGGCATCTGTGTGCAAGAGTGATTACATCAGTAGTGGAGTTTTTCATTGCAGGAAGCTTTGTAATGGAATGGGATTAAAGTGCCATACTTGCCCAAATATAAGATGAGGATTTTTTTCCTAATTTATTATCTGAAAAATGGATGGCCACCTTGCAATTCTGGAAAAAGTTAAACAGTTGATATTATCATTCCATACGTTATTGATTGCAGTGTTCCATGAAAATTGGGTACATGTATTATATTGGTACTAACCAAGGAGCTTTGATTATGCAGCACTCTTGACAGGGAGTTGTCAGTTGCCTATGTGTGATTTTGTTCCTCTAACATGAGAGGAATGGCTGTAAAGGCCCACACATTCTTCACTCTGACTCATGAGTATGGTAGTTAGCTTCATGCTGTAGCTATGTCCTATGACTCCTAGTTTTAAATATGTCTGGGCCTGGCCCACATACCCTTCAGAACCAAATTTATGAATATGCACATGGGATTTTGGTAAAGATACTATTCACACAAGAAATGAAACAAGAAATTTGAGCAGCTCCACTTAGCATCAGAAACCTGATGGAAATGGAGTTATTCTCTGAAATGTTGAATTACATGAACCACCTGATGTGGCTCTTAAGTCCAAGATGATTTTATAGAAACTAGGGTATTTCAGAATTTCCAGTGGTAACTACCAGTGATTTTTGATGCCAACAATTTGGAAATGGTTTTGCTTAACCCATTTTCTCCGGAGACTGATGGGTTCAGTGATATAAAACACAAAGGTGTGTATTATGTACTACAGTAAATATACGCAATTAAAACTACAACATCAATTTAAAGCAAATATACATTAAAATTTTGTTTACTGGTCAGTTTGTCAGTGTTAGTAAGTATTAGTAAGTGTTATGTGCTCCTCTCAGAACGTGTCTGAAAGCAGTGGTACATGATGGTCAGTTTGAGACAGAGTATGCAGACATACCCTACCTAATGTTAATTGTCTCTGTAATAACACAGCATTTGGTGCAGAAGTGTTATAGCCAACAGTTCGGTCCATGGGAAGAATGTGGAAGTGTGTTAAAATTTTACTTTGTACAACTGTTTTGAGCTATAGAAACAACATAGGCAATAATAAACCACACAGTCTGCACAGTATTTCTCCTTTTATTCAACTCTCTGTCTTACTGGAACAATATGAAGCATGCACACACCACGATCCCTGCCTTGGAATTAAAAAAACGGTGCAGTAAACACATAATTCATGTGAAAATCCACTAAAATATAATACAGTCACATTGGAATTATTCTGCAGGACCATGGAGTTAGAAGGGAACTAATTTAATACCTAGGTAATTAAGATGTCTAATTCTGGATGAATATGATGCTGTGAGATAAGAGTGAGGACATTTCTACTAATTGTTTTTTAAATCTATGTGATTTTATATTAATTTAAACTGTACTTAAACTATACCGAAATAACCCACCCATGACAACTAAATTGTTATTGTTTTCAGAAATTTTTATTCATTATGGTATGTTGTGTCTGGCCTGGCCATCTTCAGGTAATACATAATATATATAGAATATGTGGGAGGATATTAGCAATATAAAGTGCTGTAAAAGAAATGGCAGCTCATTTTATATATATAAGAGTTCATGTTATTGATGTAAATTTTGAAGTTCTATGTATTCCAGCTGTTCAGAAGGTATATTTTTTAACCAATTTAAGTTTATTGTATGTGAAGTGCTTGATTGTGGTATATGATTTTACTTTTTGAAGATTTTGTAGCATAGATTCATGGTTTTAAATTTTTATTTTGAGTACAGACTGTCTGAGGGATTAGAATTATAGAATATCTGTAGAGGAAGTTTATAATTTGTATGTTATGAGCTTGTTTTGTAGAGTGAATTGCTTTGAATAGTCCTTGGAATTTGTATTAGTGACTTCTGTGATCAAGTTTTGCAGTTATGAAATGCAATTTTGTTGAAGAGATACATGTAGATGGAAGGGTTTTTTTTCTGTGTTGTGTAGAAACTGATAGATTGCTGAGAATTGGGAGAGGGTCCCTGTTTGTTGTTTGTTTGTGTAGTTAGGATAAAGCTCTGAAGATGGCATTGTGTTTCCTTACAACAAAATGCCATCTTCAGAGTTTTATCCCAACTAGACCAATAAAGAGACTGTCAGCCCCTGTCAGTCCTCAACAGTCCATCAGTTTCACACACACACACACACACACACACACACACACACAAAAGAGAGAGAGAGAGAAGAAGAAGAAGAAGACTGTTGACCTACATATATCTCTTCAAGAAAACTGTGTAAGTCCTCTTTATATACATATTTATTAGCGTAATAACGATAATAATTTATATCTCCCACTCTAAATCATTAATTGAAATTACTATTTTGATTTCAGATTTTTTATCTTCATAACTATATCACGGTAGTCACTAATATAAATTTCAAGGGTTATTCACAACAGTAAGAATCTTCACATTTCACTTAATTATTTTGAACACATTCCTCTTTCACCATCATATTCATTGTATCCTTTAATTTCAGTTTCCATTTTCACCATAATAAGGTGCTCATAACCTACAAATTACAAACTTGCTCTACAGATATTCTGTAATATGAATCCTTCAGCCTGTCTATACTCAAGAATATAACACTTTAAAACCATTAATGTATGCTAAAAAAATCTTCAAAAAGTAAAATTATGTGGCATCATGAAGTGCTTTACATAAAATAACCTTAAACTAATAAGAAATAGAACTTCAAAACAGCTGGAATAAGTACAACTTCAAAATTTATATCACTAACACAAACTCATATATTATTATCTTTAATGTAAAAGTAACTTGTTATTTCTTCTTATAGAATTTTATGTTGCTAACATCCTCCCAAGTATTCTCTATGTGTGTGTTACCTGAAGATGGCCCGGTCAGCCAAAACATGTTGTGAAGGATACTAAATTCTGAAAACAAATATTTAGTTGTGAGTGATGGGTTATTTCAGTATAGTTTGTATGTTATCACAATGGGATGTGTGAAATAATGGTTGAAGAGTATTTTATACTGTGTGAAAAACTCTGGAATCCCACAGTTATTTTAACCCTTTAAATGCCGAGTTAAATCCCATCTGCCATTTGCTAGCCTTATTAGGAGCTCACCATATTCTCCACATTAGCAGTATAAGGGTTTATGGGGTTTGAAACAGTGTATGTTTATGTAATGCGTGATGATGGCAGCATGTAATGGCTGAAACATATTACAATGGGATATAGGTGGAATAAAGGGAGAAATGTTGTCCAGACTGCCTGCTTTGTTTTTGTCTACATTGGGAGAAATGTTCCAAATGCAGACCCTGAAAGCTTAGAAAAGTGTTTATAGGTAACTGACACCATAGAATCCTTGGAAGGGAAATGAAATGAACATTGGGCTTAAAATAATTAAGGACTTATTAGATTTTTGGCTTCATGAGTATTATAATAATTTTAAGTCTTATTTGAGCATGTTGTGTAATAATTCACAGATAAATTACACTTGCATTGAAATGCAAATTTTATTTTCAGAAAGACACACCAAGTAGAATCATTCTTTCTTTTGTTGCTCATTACAGGTTATGGCAAACTGATTTTATGAAGGGGTGCTGATAAGTCCTTAGCCCGACCTACTGCCCGATGTTGTAGGACGGATAGTGTCATTGGAAAGAGGAGCCTGTTCATGTGCCAAATTGCAAGTCTTTTCTTGTTATAGAGGCTGAAAGGAAGCATGTCAGGCGACGCATGCAATTTCAACAACATGGAGACGCGAGCTGTCATCAAGTTTTTTTTTTTCCCTGCAAGGCAGGGCACCTAAGGAAATTCACGCCATCCTGACAGAAACATTAGGGGAACCTGCACCATCGTATGCCACTGTCAAAAACTGGGTGGCCCAGTTTAAACATGGTGATTTTTCCAAATGTGATGCCACTTGTCCTGGATGACCCAAAACAGTGACCACCCCGTAGATTATTGATCAAATTCGCGACCTAATCTTGGAAGACCGCCGGATTTCGGCTAAATCAATAGCTGAACAACTGGGCATCTCACGTGAGTGGGTTGGGTACATTGTTCGTGAAGATTTGGACATGTGTAAGCTCTCCGTGAAGTGGGTCCTGAAATGCCTGAACGTGGATCAAAAACGCCAACGGTGCCAGTCGTCTGAGCAACTTTTGGAATTTTTCGGCGCGATCCAAACGATTTCCTATCACGATTGGTGACCATGGACGAAACCTGGTTATATCACTGTGACCCGGAGACAAAGCAACAATCAGTGGAGTGACGGCATAGGGGCTCACCCCGCTTCAAAAAATCTCAATAATCCACTGGTAAAGTTCTTGCCTCGATTTTTTGGGATCAAGGCAGCATTCTCCTCATTATCTTCCAAAGGGCCAAACTATCAATGCGGAGTATTACTCATCTCCGCTGGTGCAATTGAAGGGCATTTTGAAGGAAAAATGGCGTGGGAAGGTCACCAAGGGGGTCTTGTTCTTGCATGACAATGCCCCGGCTCACCGGGCACTTGCAACCCTGAAGAAGCTGGCCTACCTGGACTTCCAGTGTCTTGATCACCCACCCTCTTCTCCGGATCTGGCCCTGTAGGACTACCACCTGTTCCCTGGACTGAAAAAACAATTGAAAGGTTGCCATTTTTCGTCTGACACACTGGTCATTACTGCCGTGGAGACTAGGTTGGACGGACAACCTTCTGAATTTTTTTTGAGTGGCTTGCAGAAGTTGTAGCAACGGGCTAAGAAATGTATTGAGCTTCGTGTGGAGTATGTTGAATAAATCCCGAGTTTGGTCACTGTGGCTTGTTTCCTTCCTGGTCGGGCTAAGGACTTATCAGCACCCTCTTGTATTAATGGTGTAAATAAACAAAACTATTGAAGGTACTATTACTTATGGTTATGCAGTAAGCAGTATAGTAATATTAATTGGACTGATACTAGCTTTGTGCTGATGATGAATCTGCATTACACAAAGCTATGATCTGGAGAGTGTCATACCGTAAAGACTGATTTTGTAACTTTTATTTATATTTCAACACATTTTGTTAGTAACAATTTAATAGACATAATTTAGAAATCACTGATAGTCGTCGTTTTTTTTTTCAATAGAGAAATTTACAGCAAGGTTTTGCAACCTTTGCTATGTGGTTTTGTTTTCTTTGCGTATTAATCATGTTTCTCTGGATTGAGCTTGCTCAGGATAGGGACAGGTGGTGGGTACTTGTGAATGTGGTAATGAACCTTCAGGTTCCATGAAATGTGGGGAATTTCTTGACTAGCTGTTAACCTGTTAGCTTCTCAAGAAGGACTCTGTTCCGTGAGTTATTAAGTAAGTAAGTACTGTGCAATGACTTTGGTTGTGGCAGTGACATGTGATGTGTGTCTGTTAAGAAATTCATATTCTGTTTCAGGAGTGGGATCAGTTGCAGGAACAACAGAGAGAAATTGAAGATAAATTACAAGAACTGGAAGCATCACCACCAAGGTTCATGTTTATTTAAGCTAATTTGACATTGAAATTCCATTCATAATCATACTTGCTAGTTACCATACTTAGTATGTAACATGGTTGTTATTTTATTTAACATTGGTATGATTAGAACAGTACTCATTTGGCTTGTTCCTCCCTGTTCACAGCAACACTGTTTGATAAATCTCAGATTTCCTTATTAGATGTCTGAATATTATGTATCAAGTCGTATTAATTAAATACTGCTATCATTTCTGTTTTGATTTTATTTTAGTGATGTGTATTTATCATCGCGGGATCGACAGATTTTGGACTGGCATTTTGCAAATTTGGAATTTGCTAATGCTACACCCCTCACCAACCTTTCTCTGAAGCATTGGGACCAGGATGATGACTTTGAGTGTACTGGAAGCCATCTGACAGGTAGAATAAATCAGAGATGTCTGCTTACTTGTGCTTGCTTAAGCTTTCGTAGATTGCACGTTTTCATTTGACATACAAGACTTATTTTTGCTAGATTTGATGTTCTTACAGCAGTGGTGATGAAGATCATTGTCCTTGGTTGTTAACAACATGCTGACTGTTAAATAGTTACTGATTTTTCTGACAAGCGCTTGTCTGTAGTGTCATTTACAATTTATTGGTCCTCACATCCTTACATTGCAAAAGATCTTCACATTTCCTGTTTGTTTGAAAATTATGTCACTTAACATGTTCTCAGAACAGACACCAAGTTCACTGTTGATAAAACTGAGTGTTTGAAGATCAGTTGTGCCCAGAAAGAGAAACAAAACTTGCCTGTCAGGAATGCTTTTACTGACACCAGAAAGCACTACTGACATTTGAACTTAAACTGTTTTTGTTCCAAATGCTATAAACCGTGAAGAAAAAAGATGGTGATAGTGGAAAATTCCTTGTGAATGTTGATGATATTACCCATGTAAAACCATCATTGCAAATTTATATGTTACAAAACATTAGCCTGTTTATTTTGTGTGTAAATACTTTGTCCTTTGAAAGGAACAAAGGCACTTTTAAGAGACGAATCACACAACATTACTTTGTAAAATTTACATACTGACTCATATTAATTGGCAAACCATTGGTGAACTTACATGATTCTCCACTACTACTACTACAACCACCACTACTACAACCACACCACACACACACACACACACACACACACACACACACATGTTTTTGTTGTTTTTCAAGTGAGGTATTCAAAAGAGGAAAACTACAAGAACAACATTTGCCCTTGAGAAAGACCAGTTTTTATTTGCCTGGCATAAATATGGGTATGCTATTGTTGCAGAAAAGAAGACCAGGTGTTCTCCTTTAATGGATTCTTTTTTAGAGATTGTGATTTTAATTTTTGTAGGTATTGCTGTTGGTAAAACTGCCACATGTACAGCTGGATTTACGCTGTTCTGATGTTCTGTGCCAAACATTTCTCTTTTGTTTGTGGAAATTTCTGACCATAAAAATCTTCTGTAACTGATGATTTTGGACAACACATTTTTATGTAGAATGTTATGTAATACTGAATGTCTGTTACCCTCATATATTCATGTGTCATGCTCTATAAGAAGCAGTTTTGGTGAAGTATGGTACTAGAAACTTGAACTTGGGTTGATATCTGGCCCCCCTGTCTGTCACCTTTGCATGCAGGCTTGTATGAAGTTTTTATTAAAGTTATTAAATGCTCATCATGTCATAAAAGACTTGAAACAGATTTATGGAGTATAGGTGGATACCATTCTACACGTTTTTGACACAGGAGTCAGCTTTAAATTCAATACCTGTTAAGCTACGTAAAAATATGTGTTGCTTATTATTACAAGTTGGCTGATTTCTGGTATCTCCAGGTATAGTCTGTGTTGACTTTTCTGACTTTTTCCCACCCGGGCAAGGTATTAAAATCACATCTCTGCTGGGGACAGCCACAGGGCAGATTCTGTTACTCCCTGGTGGTACAATAATCATGAGAATAATGGTTGTTGGAGGGGACCTGTGTCTGAATGTGGATTGCAAAGCATGTGGGTGGGAAGTGGTGTTCTTCACATGCCTAATGTTTTATCGTAGGTAGAAGTAAAGGTTACGTTTTTAGGGTGAATGATCTGCACACATTTTTGGCTGGGGACCAAATTCAGTATCCGTGATTTCAGGCTTCCGCTGTGAAGTAGATGTGAACTGCACTCTTCTGGGTTATCATGCAGCAAGTAGTGGTAATTTCTTACGGACGTTTCGGGACAACCTATCGATCCCAACTTCAGGAGTCAAGAGAAAGATGGGATTGATAGGTTTTCCTGAAATGTCTTTAAGAAATTGAATATGGGACTGATAGCTTGTCCTAAAATGTCAGTAACAATATACCACTATTCACTGCGTAATAACCCAGGAGAGCCCAGTTCTTGAATTTGGTATCCTCTGATTGAAAATTCTGGGCTGTTGTATTAATAAATGTGATATGTACGGTTTGTTGGTGTGATTAACTGAGGGTTTAACTTGTCACATTTGGAGAAAAACACTTAGAAGTCTGAAGATTAGGCAGGCATTTTTTAAAATGGATCTTAAAGTGGAATAGGTGTGGCATATTTTATTGAACTGCTTACAGTAGGGTCCACACAGTAAGCTTTTCCGATGTTTGTCATGAATATTTGGCTTCATAATAGTTCCAGATTGCGGAGGAGTCTATAACATGGAACTGTTTTTTATGTTATGATTTCTGACATGTTGTAGAGTAATTTCACTCTTCTGTTAGTAATAGTATGACTGATGTTACTAATTTAATTATTAATGGTGCATTTCCAAGCAGTTTCGTTATGTGAGCTAGAACTTAATTTTACAAATCTTGTAATGAATGATTTTGCCAGGCATAAAGACCCTGTAAGTGTATGGATTTGCAAAAAGTGGATTTGGAAAGTATGTATACTTCAAATTCATAGACAGTCCTAAATTTTATTTAGTGCTGTTTTTCTTGTAAGTTTTCAGGCTTTTATGGCACGTGCTGCTGAAATGTGACAGTACTACTTTTCCTGCTGGTTGTGGGCCTTAGAAGGGCCATTTGCATCACTTCAGATTCTTGCCTTGGGCTAGGTACAAAATCTGTTCCCTCTTCCCTCTAGCCCCAGTCCTTGCAGTCTGCTTGTATAATCAACATAGTTCCTCCTTCAGTACCCACCTGAACCAAATTCGGCTACTATGAGGATGGAGGTAGCATACTTCTTTGAAACATTGGAATGAACTTATTGTCTTATGTTAAGAAAGAACCCAAGAAAACAACAATTTGAGAAATTTCATTGTCTTAAAAGGAATGTTTAACTCATGATGCCATGTTTGTGCCCTCACATGGGTGCATGCATGTCTGTGTGTGTGTGTGTGTGGGTGTGTGGGTGTGTATGTGTAGCTCTGTCTCCTGTGAAGTTTTAAATGAGTTTATAGATTTTCATTGAAATTGATGTTAGCATTATGACACTGGAGGTTACCCAACTTTCATTCTGCTTGTTGCTGCTGTTGATAGTGCATTTGTTCCTGCTGTTGATAGTGCATACAGACTGTGATGACCACTGCTTGTGGGAGATGAAATTTGTGTGTGTTGGTAGAGTGTCAAAAGATAGACACATTTTGTTAATGCAGCTTTGTTGTATGATTTAACACAAGGATGGCTGCTGTTCAGAATGCATGTGGATTTCAGTTTGGTGGTGGGAATTAATGGACCTTTCCTGGGACTAAATCTGGTGTGGAAGTAGGCATATAGACATAGCTACATTTTTTGTATGACATATTTGTTTGTTGTGTGTACTTTGAGGTAACATGTGTCACATTCCACATGGTTGCAATGTGTACTTTTGAAACTGTGGCCTGAAATTGGCTGGTAAGTTGTATATCTATTGATATGCAGTATATGCTAGCCTTCTGCATTTGAAGGAAGGCAGATATAAGATCACTCCAGACCATTGTCTTTAACTAACAGTGTTACTTATCACCATCATTGTACTCATTGTGTGTTTCGGGATTTGTTGAGGGAAAAGCTTATACATTTGTTCTGAATGCAAGGTAGGTGATGCAGTGTATTTTCTTTGTAGGGAACCTTCTTGCACTTTGACCGATTCCTGCTACTTCCAGAATTTGAGTTCTTTTTTGTATTTTTATTAGGTGTCTGGCATTTTCCTTCCTTAGGTGTCTTTGGCCTTTTCCTTCCTTCTTCATTGTGTGAAGAATGTCATTCTTTGCCATTAGCTTAAAGGACAAGGTCCAGTTTCCTGTTCCATCCTCATTGAAATCTCCTTACCAGTTGTTTTCTTGGCAATATTGTGTCCTTGATTTTCCTCAAAATATCTGCAAGTCTGAGTAATAAGACACGGGAGCTGCCTCGTCAAATTCACCATACATTCTGATTTCTTTATTTGTGTGGAGGATGTTTTCTGAATTAGACCTGTAATTGTCTGCCATGGTCACTGTGTCTTCTTTAATTTTGTTATTATTGTTGGGGTTTTTTTTTTGTTAAAACTGTAATGATTTGGAAGTTCTTCTGTGATTGGATTATGAAATTACGAAATCTGTTGTGTAGGGTCCATTGGGCTCATTGTTTGTTTTCATTTTAAGGGGACTGTTGTTAATGTTAGTTTTAACCTCATGATTTGAATTAGTCATTCTACAACACTGAAAATTTAGTGTTTGCACATTCATGATCTTTGTTTCTTGTAATTTTTGTTGCATAATTTCTTAAAAAGACATGTCATCCGTTCTTCCCCTTGTGTAGTGCAGTACATTGACTTTTTTATATAAATGAAGGGGCATCAGTTTGGGATTATATGACTAATTTATTGAGATATTTCTTTCACATTGTTTTTATTCTGGCTAGAAGTACTGTTGTTTGTAGGTGGTGGAGGTTGGTTGAATCCATTGGGCCCAGTAGAGTAGGTTTCATAATGTCTGTTTTTCCCTGATGATGGAAGCAGATCCAGCATCTGGGAGGGTATGCTTGGTTGTATTTTAACAAAAATAAAAAACCTGGAGAGAATAAGTCCAGTTTGTGTGTTGTCTCAAGTGGTAGAACAGCATGGTTTCTGGTATGTTGCAAGCAAGTCTTATGCAATTTGTCATAGCTTTGTTATTTGCATTGCATAAATTGAGAAAACAGGCAGCACAAACATAATATTGATTTGGATGTTCATCTTCCCATAAGGATTTGCGAACTCAGTCTGACCTTCAGATGATGTGAAGGAGGTTTTACCAGTGTTTAAAAAATGAAGTGACATGTGGGGGTGGTGAAAAAAAGAAGTTTTGACTAAGTATGTCACATACATCACTCCACATTAGGACTATTTAGTTTATACCAGTAGATAGATGTTTATGCAAGATTAGAGGTTCTGACAGCAGTGTTGGTGCAGGTCAACATGCTGCCTTATCCCTTAATCTCCAATAAATGTTTCTCTTTACACTGTGTGGGTTTTTCATCTCTTCATCTTGTACTACTCATTGTTATATTCTTTGCAGTGAATTTTATAATGTGATTATGCTCACCACTGTGTTAGTAATATTGTAACTCAGTAGCTGACTCTTATGTTGCATAACACAAATGTTCAACACTGTGAATGCAAAAGATGATAACTGGAAGAGCCAGTTTCATCTACCTCCCATTTTCACAACCTTTTGCCAAATGAACCATCTTATTGCTATCCTCCAGTCTCCTTCTTGATCTTGCAAGTGGTTGTGCTCCCAGAGGATTCCCCACTAACATTTTGAATACACGACTTGTTTTCCCTATCATAGGTGAAATCTGGTTCTCCATTACAGTTTTCACTGTCCAAGCAGTATTAGGTAACCAAAATTCCTTGTTCTGCGATAATTGTATGTGCTTACTTCGTCCTTGGTAGACCGGAATGTTTACATGTGCACTCTGTTTTGACAAACTTGTAATTTATGTCTTCCCAGATCAAAAGGGCACATTTTTCATCCATACAAAACTGTTGGCAAGGTAATGGTTTTGATCTGTAGTGCTTTGGAAAGTACAGGTGATGCATTACATGAATTGATTTTAGCTGTCTGTTAATTTCGTTATGAATGTTGTTTCCTGGTATGCAAATTTTGAAACAACAACCGATCATTTTATTATGAGTACATGTAGTTTTGTCATTGTTACTGCCTTTGCTGTCCCTCTTTCCAAGCTATGTCATGGGCTCACATGGCAACCTTCCTCTTTACTCTTGGAGGTTGCTCCACTGTCTCTTTACTCTTGGAGGTTGCTTCCCTAGATCTTTCCAGATTTGTGCACCCTTGCCGTAAAGACAACCGCAGGCTAGGAAACATTGTTTTGCGTACCCAAATGCGTTCGGAATAACCTCTGAGATATCCAACCAAACTGGCTTGGCGTGTAGGCTGATCCTGTTTGTAAGATGTGGCGTTTTTCCTATAAGCGATTTGACTAACTTTAGGACCGATGTGTGTGAGCGCGAGCGTTGTTGTCGGTGATGAATGCTGAGTGGCTTTGCTTTACGAATTCGTTTTCCCTACCACAATACCAGAACACGGTTTCGAGTTTCATTTTTTTCGCCGATAGATATGGACGAATAGTTTCAAATAATCTGATTACCTGATATTAAATATGGAACGAAGCAGCTTTGGGTTTGAGATAAACTGAAATGTAACGGAAACTGTAAAACTGTAGAAACTGTAGAATTGGACGGTCACTGAGGAATCTAGTTGATTGCACACGGTGCTTCTAGTTTTTGCGTTTTGGTTGCTTGAGGAAAGTATAATAAGGAGAGGCATTTTAGAGGGAGGATTTTAATGAACACATGCAACGGCAGCTATATAAAAACACCTTGTTTGTATAACTTGCTCAGGATTGTTATTTCCTTTGGGACGAACTTGGATTATAGGTTGGTTTATCGAAAAGGTGGGCTGGGGCTAAGAAGTTCTTGTTCATAGGTTTGACATGCAAACTGTAATGGCCGTGCGTAGTTTCTTCCAAGTATAGTCAGCGGCTGAAGGCAAATGGACACTGAATATGAGCCTTCAGTTTATTGTTAGACGCACTTCGTGTGTGAAGAGTTGGGTTGGTGTGTGATCTGTCGAACTGAGCACTGAAGGCGGATGTCGGCTAGAGTGAGAGAACGGACTTCCCGTTTCTGATTAAGGTAGGTAAGGTGGGGGCAGCTACTGTCCGGCTCCAGCACTTGGGCGGTACCTTAGGTAATGTTTTAAATGTTGGTATACGCAGGATATAAATTGATACTGTAGTGCCCAGATTAACATTTTTAGAACAGGCATTGAAATCGTTAAAAACAATTCCAAGAACCCACTGTAAAAATGTGCATGATTAGGTTTAGATGCCTGTTCTAAATCCCACAGGAGCAGTTGTCTCTTCCTGTCACCATCGGGACATCAGGAATTTTCCATCTCCGTTTCTCGTGTGATATTGTGCAGATTCCCTTCGTTCGGACATTTAATTGGTGATCTAGCCCTGCAATACCCAATAAGGGTCGTAACAGTTTAGTTCTATTTTCGCTTCTAGTCTCTATGCATTTTGTGTCTTCTGTAAAACAAGCACGAAACCAATTTATGTGGCTGCAGAAACTTTTGTAATTTGCAAGGAAGTCTTGCTGGTTACAGGAAACTTTCTTGGACCTTTGGGAACTGTAGGAAGAACTGCGACCGCGTTTACGGAAGGAAAATAGCCTCATCCTGGGAAATGTGTTATTCATATGAGCAGGGCGTGTATGAGCGATAGTCGTTGCTGCTGTCGTACTTGAGCTCTATCTGGCAATCGTGAACTTGCAATTTCTTGTGCGGTATTTCAGCCTGTCGCGGTAGCGACTACGAATATTAAAGTCTTGTAGGATGACACCTTATGACTTTGTGGAAATTTATTGGCGTTTTATTTATACCTTGAAGACAGAGGCAATACGTTCCTCTGAAACGTCGGTGTATTTATACCAGATTGCACGGCATTACTTTCTGGAAGATGGTCATCCTTTTCTAAGCACAGTTTTTGGATTTCGATTTTTAGTCCAAAAATACACTAACGGCAATTTTTGAATTGGTCGTTGTAGCTGTAACAAGTTGTCAGTGCGAAAGATTGGTCTTCGCTTAGCAGTAAGAATAGTGTAACATAAATTGCAGCGGATGAATTAGTGTTTGTAGTTTATTTGGAGACGGTGTATGGCGGGGCTTCGAAAGTTCCATAAAAGGAAACGTAACAGTTTTCATGTATTTCAGCATTTTGCAGTTGACACCGACTTGCTAATGCAGTTGTTACTTTTCTCTATTAAGCATAAGTGATTGTAAAAGTTTCATATTATTGTATGTGTCAGTGCCAACTAAACTCAGGAATTATGAATATGTGAATACGATAGAAGCCCTGTCTGCATTCACCGGAGCACACATGTGAACCTGATGTGGACACTGAATGACGATGCTGTCCACAGGGTGACGTAAAAGCAGTATCTGATTAACACATAAAACTACAACATGAAAGTTCTACATATTTCTTTTAATTTTGATACTTAATAGACCGTTTTGTAACTAACAAAGTTTACGTTTTTATGTTACTTAGGGATATGTTCTTGTGGTTTTGTTGTTTCTGTTATAATGAGAAGGATGTGAATATTGTCTAGAGTGGTTCTTTGAAGTTGAACAATAGGCCCGCAACATGTAGGAATTTAAAGATTAATGTATTTTTTAAATCTAAAAATTGTGTGCTTTGTTGGTCACATTATCAGATACGAATTGGAGTACACGGTAAAAGTGTATTACAAAATGGGTATGTCGCATTTCGTATGTTGCTCTTGTAGCATTTAATGGTGTGAGCAGGTGAATGATAAGAGACCTCACGCATTTCTGTGGTCGGTAGCTGCATCCCTTGGATGTCGAGAAGTGGCAACTTGCCACAGTCCCCAAATATGTCATGTGTCCCAGCGCGTAAGTTTTGATCGCCAATGTTCAGGTTCCCTGGTTTTGTTGTCTCCTAAATCAGTTTACCAGCAAGCGCGTTAATTTTAGTCGCGTTTGCAAAATTGTGAAAAGGGACTGTTAGCTTCGTCATGTCTGTCCGTCCACATGAAACAACTCGGCTCTCACTGGACGAATTTTAATGAAATTTGATATTTGAGGATTTTTCGAATATCTGCCGAGAAAATTCAAGTGTCGTTACAAGTTGACAAGAAAAACTGGTACTTTACATGAAGACCAATGTACACATAGGATCTTATCTCGCTCATTTCTTCTTAGAATGAGAAATGTTTCAGACAAAAGTTATAGAGAAAATTAGAACACACGTTTTGTATGCAGTGACTGCTTTTTGAAAATCGTGCCGTTCATGAGTTAATGTGGAAAAATATTGGAGAGCCTGACAGGCCACAGATGACAATGTGGCGCATGCGCATTGCATGCTGGATAACTAAGGCTAAAACACTCAGATTGTGTAATACTTCTTGCTTTTCCACTGCAACAATGGTTACACGGACGCCCCTCAGTGTTGCGTTATACGTACATTGTCTTATTAAATAGTAAAGACACTGCAGTAATAAATGTGCTTAACGCTGTGGACTGTTGTTTGTACTCGTATTGCAGCCTGCGGTGTGAGACAGGTTAAAAATGGTCTTCGGATAATCAGCTTATCGGTCCGTGAATCGGAGAAGGTTGAGATTCGCTGGACTATGACAACGATAAGATCATGGAGCCCCGATTTTACATCGACTGTATTGTTGCATTTTTTGTTTATACTTGGTAGAAAATGAAGCGCGATAATTGTTTTAATCGTCTGCTGCACTGCACGATGAAGACAACGAGATGTTATCTGAGTTGTTAATTAAGACCATGGATACATTCAAGACTTTGCTTTAATTAATTGCATTAGTTTAGATAACGCGTTTAAATCTGGATCAGATACGATCCTCTACATTCATATGTCCTTTCATATGAACGGCTTGCTAAGGTTACTATAGCGTGTAACTGCGCGAAAAGATAAATAGCTAGAGCAACGTACGTTAAATTTTGTCGTGGCTGCTGTCTGTCCAGTGTGGCAAGGTTTAAATTGTGATGTACAGTTATGAAGAACAATTGAAATTGTGGTCCCGGTGGATTAAATGTTGTGACCATCGGAGAAGAGTGTAGGATACAAAGATCCGAATGCGCCTTACTATCACGTTACACGTACATCTCCTCTCTTGTTTAACTGAGGCCCACTGAATGTTTCGAAGCTGCGTCGGGGTATTTTCACTGTGAGCGAATTGTGCTCCTGACCCTTTGAAGTACAAATGTTACGGACATACCAAACGTACAGAAGTTGATGCCCCTCCAGCACAGTGAATACTTTTGGGTCTCCATTGCAAAGAGGCATTGGTTAATGACTTGTGGAGGGGGAGGGGAATTACTGTTTGTTCCGATGTTTATACACTAGTACTATTCATGAGCAAAATTCAGAGTGTTTCAGTGTTAAGCTAATGGTACGTACGGTAGTCACTGTGCCAGAAAGGGGTACGGGGAAGTTGATTTTTTTAAGATTACCTGTAGGTGTGGCTTCTAAGAATTCATTGATCGTAGTTAAGGTTTTCTGAGTCTTTCTATGAATTCTGCGTCAATGTAAGTACATATATCACTGAGAGTATGCAAGTTATATATATATATATATAGTTCTGAAAAACATTAACGATCGGTATCTGAATACACGCCGGAAGAGAATTACTAACTTATTTTGCAATGTGAAGGTGATATATTGAAATCGGATTATGGTTGCTTTCATAAGCACATATGCATAATTTGTCACATTTTCCATGACGCCATGTTAGTATGAAGAATAAATAATAGATTGCAGCAATTTAGGCCAAGTTTAATTAGGACCTATATGAGCCCCTTAGTCATTGGTTTTGTTAAATGACGTATACCTGGTACCACGTGCATTGCTATTGTGTCGTGTTTTGTATCAGGACGATTTCTGCTTCATTTCAGATGTGAATTATCTGGCAGCTTTGTCTTTGACATGGGCTGGAATTTACGGTGGGGTTGTGAGGAAAGAGGAAGTCTCTGATATTTTCCCGCCTGCTGTTTGCATGTACGTCACTTAACTTTTTTTAACTGGCCAAGGGACCTTTTCAAGATCACACTAGAAGTACTGCAAAGCTTCGTGGTGCTGTCTGTAACTGTTTCTTCTGTATAAGACTTTTGCCGTCTTACTTGCTCTCAGTTTTCGCGTTAATTGGTAATGCGTGTAGAGGCAGACTGATACGACGTTGTTTGATCAGGGTTATTCTGAAGATGGAAGTAGTAGGTTCTTCCGCTACTTTGACGCATATCTACCAAAGTACACTGCATCGTATATTAGGACACAGTGATCTGCATGCAACCTAAAATCTCATGACTGGTTATTAACACTGTTTATTTAATCCAACTATTATGCACTATATAACTTACTGTTCGTTTTCCTGCGCTATCGTTATTTTTCGCCATTAAGGCTGTTTAGTATTTCATAATTCTTTTCTTATACAGGGTCTTTCACGACTTTAGGGCATAACTGCAGGAGGTGATTTCCTAGGTCTTTGTGATCAAAAAAGTTCATATAAACATGTGTCCGATTTTGGACGGTTACGGAGTTATGACTGTTTTTTAATTCCCG
>Ga0123354_10002853_pt1 | contig 23374 bp, 11 predicted proteins | sample TergutLab28metaG_2_FD_97872 | JGI IMG/M metagenome (GOLD analysis project Ga0123354, IMG submission 97872) | Labiotermes labralis P4 segment gut microbial communities from Petit-Saut dam, French Guiana - Lab288 P4 | ecosystem: Host-associated > Arthropoda: Insects > Digestive system > Gut ... | reverse complement strand
GAGACAGGTGGCGGACGCTTGTGAGTGCGGTAATGAACATTCGGGTTCCGTGAAATGCGGGGAATTTCTTGACTAGCTGCAAACCAGTTAGCTTCTCAAGAAGGTCTCTGCACCATGGAGTAAGTAAGTAAGTAAGTTGTGTTGATGGAAACATATTGTAATAAAGTAAATATAGAAAGATATTTCTTTCAAAATCCTCATAACCTACTCTTAAATCAAGAGGGCAATTAATCCCCTTTTCATTCATTCATTCATTCATTCATTCATTCATTCGCTGTTTTAGCTTTCCTTCTTATATTTCTTTCTTAATGTTTCTGTCCTTCGTTTCTATGTTTCCGTCTTGCTTATTTCTCTTACTAGTGAGTACGATTCTAGTCTCGTAGTTGGTTTACTCTTGTTTGTTACTTCCGTATATGGGTTACATTTTGAGTGAATTAACATTTGAAGTGTTCATGTTTGAATGTGTCACTGCGCAACCTCGAGGAGATGAAAGAGGACAGGACTCTGTTCTTTGAAAGCATTGTTGTCATAGAGTGCGAGTAGCGGGGAGGAGAGGAGAGGGTTGAAATAGAGACGGTCGTACAACGAAGTCCGTACGCCGTGTATATCGTACGTGATGGCCGTATCTGAAGTAGAAAGGAAAACTCGTCCAGGCAGTTTGTAGGTTATTACTCTGTATTATAGACCACAACTCTGCTATCCTTGGGTCGTCCTTGATGTTTTAACTTTAGTCTCATGTAAAATCTCTGCTTTATGTTGTTACACCCTACTGAAAAGGGCGGTAGTTTGAGGAAGGAGTGGAAGGAGTTTTGTTGTTAGAAAAGGCTTAACTTAGAGAAAAACTTGAGGTTTCGGGATTTCAAAATAAAGTACCACTGGATTACACGTTGTAATTACTGTGATATTTTAACAGACCCTTCCTCCTTAAGCCGTCAGTTAACCACCCACGACAGATTTTCATGAGGGGGGTTGAAAACAAAAATACATGTACCGGTACTGCATTATTTATTTTTAGCGGTCTACCTTCTCTCCTTTAACAAGTTTTCTGCCTTCCTGTTACACGTGCTTGCTCACAGCCACAAGCACAACATGTATATAAGACCCAGACATACGTTTTATCAGTTTGAAACGGTCGGTAGGCCTGTTTATGTAAATATGGAGATGTGAATTCCTGTTCTTCAATTTATTAGATGAGTTACCGCACAAGATGTTTCTTGCTGTCAAGAATTTTGTTTGATATGGAGCCGAATGGCCTGGATTAGAGCGGGTCGCATGTCTGCCGCCCGTAGCAGTGTAGCAGTGTTTCCTTCTGTAACATATTGCTTACCGCCCACAGATACTTTCTTAGGTTATATTCGCGTTCTCAATGCATCTACATCAACTCAAAAGGTATGATACCTGTAAAAGTAGGTTTTAGCACATAAATTAAAATATATATATATATGTTTATTATATACGACTATACAACTTTTATTTTACAAATTAACCCGACATGTTTCGATCTTCGTATCATTTTCAGTGGCTTCTGAGCCTCCAGCTATTGAGTTGCATGTCTTCATGTACGTGTTCAGGTAATGGATTTTGCTAAAATGCCCTTAAATCATTTAAAGCCAGGCCTATAATTACATTCGGTACTGAGTGAGTGTGAAACACTCTCTGCGTCCGATTCAGTAAATCTCCGCGGCTGTTTCCTTGGAGATAAGGCGGCTAGAGCTTGAAGCTATCCACTCGTTTTGTAACTGGCACAGTACCAAACGCCAAAACCTGTATAACAGTTCTTCTTGTAACCGACATCGATATTTGTGTTGGCACAATATCTTAATCGATTATATTGCTTCCTGCTTTGTTGACGATTTGTTTCTGATCTGTGTAAGTCGCTTGCAATACTCGTATTTCTGTACCGGTACACATTTCAAGTGCATCCCATTCATTTTCTTTATGCAGATTATTGACTTATTTTTATTTTCACCATGACCCAACAGCCCCCAGTTGGCCAAGGCCTCCTCATTGTCGAGGATTCATTATCATACTCAGACACACCACACTCGGTAGGACTGCTCTGGACGAGTGATCATTCGGACGCAGAGACCTCTACCTGACAACACACAACACTCAAGAGGGACAGACATTCATGCCCCCGGAGGGATTCGATCCCACAATCCCAGCAAGCGAGCGGCCGCAGACCCACAACTTATACCGCGCGGCCACTGGGAACGGCAGAATATTGACTTAATAAGGTGTCATAATTCGCGTACGGAAAAGGCTTTCGAAGTTCTGTGAATTCATATGCCGCATTTTTTAAGTAATATGTCTGTACTTCTATGTATACATTTGTACGTATATATTTTGCACAAAACAATCTTCAAGATCTAAGGCAGGCACTGATAAGTGAGCAGTTCTAGTCAAACAAGCACAATAACTTTTTTTTAATCTGTTGTTTGTTTCAATGATCTTCCTTTCCCAGTGACGGCTGCCCTGTTTCTCCAGGAATTATAAGTTCTGGACACTGGAATGTAATAAGAAAACAAGATCGACGTCACAAGTACAACTAAAATTGTGGTTTCCAGTATTTTGATGATTTTAGCAAACAGACTGCAATACAGTAAATGTCTTGGCCTCTGTTGAACCGACATGACACAAGTGACAGTAAACGAACAGACATAATTTTGACATTGACAGCAGTTCAGCATTCTTTAATTAAATGTTCTATATTGCGTATTACATTTCAGGACAAAATAACACAAGGAATTTGGGTTATCACTTTCTGTTTGGCGGAAGTGCTTCAGATTCTCTCTACAAGGAGAGAAGTTAACTGCGAAGATCTGCCATGTCTGTTTCAAGGGTGAACCCACATATCATTTCGCTTCCGTGACCTACATAGTAGATGCAATGAAACAAGTGTAATTCAGATTTGAAACGCGTGTGCATACGTTCTTACACAAGTACTCATAGACTCAGATCACCCTGAAACAAACGAATGTCGGAAAGAGCAGGTAAGGTAAATTAGTCCCGTTACAGGCCTGGGTGGCCCAGAGGGTTCCGGGAAGTTAAGGTTCCCAGATTTCATGACAACGGTACAGGATGGTGGTAAGGTTGTCAGCCTTACGCACCAGCCACCATAGTGCGATCGGAAGGATTTTATGTCAATGAAAAATCCACTGACACTAACTGGGATCGAACCAGCGACCTTCCGATTTCTAGAACAGCACCGGAAAGAGCAACGGTGTATAAATGGAGAACTCTGTTAGTCTCTCATGGCCGTACGTCCCTCTGATGAACCTTGACCCCCTTCATTACAGACACTCACTTCTCCCTATCTTCTGCCTACTGCTGCCGTCTTTCCACCTCCATCTTCTGTATATCATTATCAACATCTTCCAACCATTTCTGTTGTGGTCTTCCTATCTTTCTCCCTTTCTTCGGTTTACTCTCAGAATATTGCTTACTCGTTCAGGCTCCATTCTTATGTTAGTTTCAGGGGACTGTAAAATATGTATGTATGTATGTATGTATGTGTGTATGTATGTATGTACATTCACGTTATCTTAAATCGAAACTAAAAACAACAGTTCGTGGATTAGCACGAATTGTGAAACCGAGAGGAGAAAAGAGAAAATGAATAATATAGTTGGTAAAGTCGCCTATACAAATTGCATTGTATTCTAATTGTCACTTGTGAACTTTCTTTTGTTGTGTTATATGACGAGTTTCGAAATTTGTGTTCTGCCAGACATTATTAGCGTAATGAGTAAAGGGGCAAGATGAGACGTACGTGCAGCACCGCGGTTACGAAACTCTGCTCCAGGAATTTGAATGGACGGTGGGCTGAAAGACGAATTACTTTATTCTACCTTAGCTGACGGACCTCTGACGATGGTGTATTATACCTTTCAGTACATCAGAGTTTTAGTTTTTCGTGTTGGCTACGAAGTCATTTTAAAATAATGAGAGAAAAGAGAAATGCTATTTGAATGAAGGTTGACCAACTAGATGACACTTGCTTTATTATTTACTGCTGAACATGTTTCAGACGTTAATACGTCCATCTTCAGGAGCTTGCGACTATTTGTTGCGTTGTGTAGGCTGACTTGAGGCGTGCTGGTGTTATGTAGCGGGATTTTCTGTTGGTGATGTGGTATCCGAGTGTAGGCTGAACCTTTATTCAAATATGAAGATGATGCACGGTCGAATACGCATAAAAAAAGAGAAATGGTTTGTTTAACGACGCTGTCAGTTGCTAATATTGTATAGCGTTGTTGCTGGATGGATGAGCAACGGAGGAATGATACTGTCAGGAAAGCCGATGCGCCGGAAGAGGAATATGCGCTAGTGCCACGTCGTCCACCAAAAAATCCTACACTAATATCTGACGCTTAGACACCACAAAGACTAGTTCAAATAAATGTATAATGATTTCGCCTAGTTTCGCTTTCACCTTGGAAGCTCGCACGACTGATGGATTCGTGTTGTTGATGGAAGTATATTAAGAAGTACAGAAATTAGACTGTTTGATTATTGTGACTGCAGCTCTGGTGTGTCAACATTAAACGGATTTCCAAAGTTTCGGCAAATTTATTTGTACCCATCATCAAGTAATTATTTTATTTGGTTTTTTTTTGTATCAAACTTCTGTGACCTTATTTGCACACAGTTCTTTCGAAATGAAAACTTGCCATGGTGGTCCAAAAAACGTCTGACACGTCATCTGCCTTGCATTAAAACAGTCTTGAAGCCGCACTAACTAATCCTCTGGTATTCAGAACAAGCGGTTTTCAACAGAGGATTCTTGTTTATCTGTCGGATTACATTGCTGTCTCCATTTTTCTTCTTCCGTCTTCACGTTACATTTTTCTGTAGGTGTTCTGACCCTCTGCAAGTTTCCATTGTCTTTTCGAGGTTATCCAGCAGGGTTAACACAGTTTATGCTGTATATATTGGCTTAATTAGGGGTCGCCCTGGTGAATGGACCCTGCATCGTCTCCGTGCTGTCCTCTCCATAAGCTAAGCTGTTTGTAGATCTAACTTTAATTTACTTTGGCGACCCAGATTAAGCTTTGTATATCAACTCGCAAGGGGGTGAGGTTTGTTGGCTGCTAAGGGAGAACCTATGCTTTCTAGAGATGTGGGTGGGTTAAGGATGGGACCTAAAAGGTAAATGTCTAAGTGCTGTTTTAGTGGTCAGTTTTAGGGGCGGCGGAGCGGAGTTAGTTGGTCTCTGTTGCTGATGTCCAAACAGGCTTTACTGTAGAGATGTTCTCTGTATGGTTTAGGAGTGGACCAAGTATCGATTGCTTTTATAGGAGGTAGAGGGGCTGGACTTTGTTTAGTGTTATAGGCCTTCTAGTGAGAGACCCTGGTTTTGGTTCGCATATATATATACATACATACACGTTATCCGGTATTGCGTAGGCAAACAATGTTTGTCTGTGTAATACTATGGGAATGGGGTGTATAAGGGGAGTGAGGAGGGAAAGGGTAAGTAGTTGGAGAGTTAGGCAATAGTTAGGTCATGTCCAGCTACTACTAGCCCGAAGGCTTTTCTTTCATAGCCTCGTAAATCTGCTTTCTCCACTTCTTCCCTCCCCCACCTCCGTTTAGCTAGCTAACTCTATGTGGGGTGGCATTCAGTTCTGTAGGAGAGCGTATCACCTTAGTGTCCTTGGTGGCTGAGTTTCTGAGGGCCATTATGTTCTGTTTAAACTTATGAGATACGTAATAACTAAATAGACTAATACCTTCGTGGGGTAACACTGGAGAAGTTACTGATTACTCTATTTGTTAAGAAGTCGCCCGCCTTTTGTAGAAGAGCGTGAGGGCTCAATGGCTGTGTCCATAAGAGCCTGTTTCTGGACTATGTCCTGAATGACTCCACACATACATACATACATACTACATACACACACGCACGCACGCATGCACTCACGCACCTTTCCATTATTACCCTCACATTCTTCGGTTAGGTCTGTTTTTATGTATTTTCTCTTCACTTCGTCTGATCAAAATTTCTTACATCCCCAAACGTGCTAATGCATCAATCCATCTCACTCGTTCTGGTTTAACTGGCCTAGTGATATTTGATTATTTCAGTGGCCATGTGGTCTAAGGCGTAGGTCTGCAACCGCTTGATTGCTGGGCGCGCGGGTTCGAATTCCGCTGTGCTTCTTGTGTGTTGTGTAGTTAGCGACATTTGCGACGAGCTGGTCACTCGTTCAGAGGGGTGCCACCGAGTGTGTGTGTGTGTGTGTGTCTAATTGTGTGTGATCTAAAATCCTCAAAAATGAGGCAGTCTACGTCCGAATTGGGAAGTCGCGCCACAAAAGAAAAAAATAAAACGATTTTTTGGAAAGGACTACCCTCTATGAATATCTTAAATATATGGACGCACGTTTCTCCTGTTTTTTTTATAAGATGATTTGTTTCTACAGGGAGAAATAACAACACAAAAAATAAATACGCAATGCTTTCATTTAATTATCTTTGCTGATATGTCTCTTCGAGAATGACTGTAATTTGTACTTTTTCCATAATTTGGCCATTTAATGATTTAATTCAGTCACTTTAATTTCTTCATGTGGTCTGAGGTTGTATTTATTTCCAGTTACTCTCTCTTCTGTGTTTTTTAAGCACCTCTTTTCACAGAGAGAAAGACACTGATATCCACCGTTAAACTGTTAATATTCCATATTTTTATGTTGGGGTAGAATCTGAGACTGTGGTACCGAATGCCGGATATCTCGGTACGTTAAAATGTCGAACCGAGTCTTCAGTTTGCTTACTGTACGACAGGCACCGTTGTAATCAGTTCGCGCCACGCATTTATTCACTGACTTGTAGAGCTTGAGCGTTGTTTGACCGTGCATCTTCCTCATGAAATAAAGTGAAATGCCAACTTGATACAACTAGGTAATTTTATTGATGTATTGTTAGCTCGACATGTTTCATGTACAAACGCCCATCATCAGGAGCATTAGATGTTGAGTTGCAGCATACGGTTTTCTGCACCGAGTTTTTGGATGGGTGATGGTCTTGAGAGCCGCTGCGTAGGTCGTGTTTACGGTGCGGATGGTGCCGTACGTGAGTCGCATGGCACCATCCGCATAGTACACACGACCTACGCAGCGGCTCTCAAGACCACCACCCATCCAAAAACTCAGTGCAGAAAACCTTATGCTGCAACTCAACAGCTAATGCTCCTGATGAAGGGCGTATGTACCCGAAACTTGTCGAGCTAAGAATACATCAATAAAATTACCTAGTTGCATCATGCTGGCATTTCAGTTTATTTCTTTGTGAAACGTTTGTCAGTTACCAGACAGCGGTCACCCAGCCTCCTGTTTGCCGGGTACCGTGGGTTGTTTTCCGGCGATGAAGAGGCCGGGCCGAGAAAACTGACCACTCACCAGCTTCTAGTACCGTAGTTAAGAATGAGCGGAGCTTTACCTCCATTCCCCCATATATCTTCATGGCGTGCAAAGGGGCAACTTTACCTATGGACTCAGCGTCATGATCGAGTGATTGGTACCCCTGCTTTGTAGTCTGGAGTTCCCAGGCTGTTTTTGAGCTTCGGGGGTTCGGTGTTCTCTCTGAACATTATCGTGAGTTTCGTCTGTCCCTCACGGTCAAATGCTTTGATGAAATAGTCCATAAGCACAGCAAATCCGTCACTGACATTCACCCTCCCATTACCCTGTATAACGGTGAAGGACTGCGTCCTTTGTGAGGTAGGACCCAAGCCATAAATTTCGTCATCCCCGTTGTTTTCAATAAACTAATTAAGAGTTGAGTGTATGTCCTAGTCTAACACAACTTTATTTTATCTGATGTTAGAAGTGTATCGAAGTACCCAACCTCCATGACACGTACGAGATCTCGTGCCCACCTCATCTCCCACATCCCCACTGTTCACAACCCATATTAAATCTTGTATAACTACTTTCTAAGGATTCCTGTAATCCTGAAGATGGCTATTATCAAGAGCCGAAACATGTAGTTGTACCTTAGGTTAGTAAATGTAAATACACATCTACCATCAAATAAAATAAAGTTGTATTAGACTAGGACATACACTGCACTCTAATTAGTAGGACACAAGTGTTTATATTTTTCTCACTTCGAAGGGTTAAAGAAACTTTTTTATATCCGTGCTGCTTTCCTAGACTTCAGATAACAAAGCTGTGTCTCCGTACTGTTGCGGCCCGTTGCTTCCTGATGGATGCAATATTAAATTATATATATGTGCTGTCTCACCCCTCTTTTGTTTCTACAAGGACGGTAGTGCTGCTAGGGAAGCACTGATCAGCAGGAGGGTTGCAAACATTACAGGGGTAGCAGTAGACCATCACAGCACTCCCTCAGCAGGAATCGTATCGTGAACATCCACCTCCCCTATTTTGCTCAAATAAAACGATTAGAATATATTCCGAATTAAATGGACCATGTGATAATGTCAACATAACTCAAATTTATGTTATTTTATGCTGCACTGAATCCGTTACTTGTCAACGCTTGATTCCAAAGAAATGGACATAAAGTGGCACGTCAGGGCGAAGTGTAGCTCCACGACTGGGAAGAGTTCACTTCAGTTAGGAATTTATGCTGTGAAAGGATCAAAACTTACTTCGGGACGATACAGCCTGTACACCCATACACTTCAGATTTCCGAACATTTCTTTAGAATTACAGTAAACCCCGTCAAAGCACAACAATTTATTCCGTTACTCTCAACTGCATGTTTCGGCCTAAACCCTCCTTGTCGGATTGGGTACAAGATTATATATATATATATATATATATATATGTGTGTGTGTGTGTGTGTGTGTGTGGTTTATATAGAATCGAGGCCTCAAAACCTCACAATTTGTATCGTGATGTGGGTACACATAACATGAGTAGCCCTGAAAAATAGAATTTGTATACCTATGTTAATTGTTTTAAACAAGGCTGGATCAAGAATATGTCAGTATAACGGTAAATAAGTAATTTTGAAACGTTAAAATGTTAAAAGAAAATCAGTAAAATCGTTGGCTATTCTTCAGAAGACGGCCACTGTAAGCTGTGTGTAGTGGTTTCGGTGTTTGAAGTCGGAACTTCCTCTCGTAGTTATGGAGTTTTAGTGGGACTTTCTTGTATTGACGTTTTAGAGGCTCCAGAGATAGTCTTATTTATAACACGTTTGGCAGGGCAGGAGATGAAATAAACACATTACGTGGAAGTTATTTAAAAAGTATTTTAAAAACATTTCGTTGTTACACAGTAATCTTACACACGTGTGCATAACGTTGGCCTCTAATATCAAATGTTGAATTCGTAACTCATACGGCTCGGCGTAAAAGTCCGTCTCACAAAACGAATTTATGACGTCTGCGCTTACCATCACTGCGTTCAGAACTGGGCACCAAGCCCACCCACCGTCCTCCGGAATCGATACTTTTCTTTTTGTCAGCCTGTTGTTTAATGACGGTGTCACTTGCTAAGGTTATGCGGCGTTGGTGGTAGATTAGTGAATTGGTATGGAGCATTGGCGGAATGATATTGACAGAGGAAAACCTCTGGCCCACTGCCACCTTGTCCGCCACACATCCCACATGTATTAGCTTATGATTGAAGCCAGGTCTCCGCGGTGAAAGGCTGGAGGCTAACCTCCTGCGCTATGGCATAGCCGCGGACTATATGTCGAGTGACTCTCTATCCAAAGCATAAACACACTCTGAATCATTCCGTCCAGCATCGATGGTCTTCGCCTAAATGATCCCACCGTGGCTTAAGCAAAGGCTAACTCTGCGTTTAAGGAAATCAACTTTTAAAAGCAACTTTTTAGGCTATCTTGAATCTGAAGCCGATAATTGTCTCTGCCCGGTATGTGTGTGTGTGTGTGCGCTGGCGTAATCCTTTGAAGTTTGAATTTTATTTAACATCTTGCTCATATCCGCATTTCAGGCTGCCGCCTTAGTGCGAATGACATCTACGCCCTTCTCGGATCTTAAGCAGCGTAGTTTGATAATCCAATGCCGACGTTTCAAAACAACGCATCGGCCCCATCTTTAAGGTCAAGTAGTCCAGTCAAGACAGGCCACTTGACCCACGAAGATGGGACCGATGGGCTGTCCGAAACGCCAGTACGTAAGTACTAATCTACGCTGGGTAAGATCCCGGAAGAACGCAGATCTAGTTCATACCTCACAGCCATCATTTTTTTTGTCTCCATTGCAAGACCTGTAAGTTAATGATTCAAGGAAATAATAGTATTTTATGCTGAAAAACATAACTTACTACAACTAAGTAGCTAACTCCGTACAGCAGGGTCCTTCTTCAGAAACTAAACGTTTCTAATCTGGTCAAGGCTTCTCCCTTATTCTTTGTAAGCCGACGGTTCGTTATAGTGCTACCATGAGCAGGCAACGTTTCCCTATTCTGAGCCAGGTCAGTGCAGTCCAGGCCCCATCATATTTCTTGAAGATGCATTTTAAAATTATCCTTCCATCGACACCTAGGACTTCAAGTTCTTTCTTTTACATTCCCCAACCGAACTCCCTGTGCACCTCTAACTCTTCATGATTTGTTCATTCCAATAGAGTTTGTTGAGAAGTAAAAATTGTGGAGCACATCATTATGCACTCTTTTCCAGTTCCATGTTCCCTCTTCTTTCTTAGGTCCAAATATATTTCTCAGCACCTTTCCTTATTGTGAGAGACCAAATTTTACGCCCTTGTAAGAAAGGCAAAATTATAATTCATTTTCTTTAAATCTGTGTAAATGCTGTTGAACAATTGAGTAAAGTTGTTATTGAAATATGTTAGTCTGTAAATTAAAACTTTACTGGTAGACCATTGGAAGGCTGAGTCAGAGCCACTTTGTGGACCGAAGCCACCCCTTCCGGTGTGGCTTGTCATATACCTCAGTTTGGGTGACCGGTGAATATGATTACGTCAGTTGAATGACGATTTGCAAATAGTATAACCTCTACGGGGAAAACTTATCGCACGGCCGCTTTGCCTGCCAGTATTTTGTGCCCTGAGCAACGAGAGGAAGCACTCGTACGTCAGTCTTCGCTGTTCGTCCTTCCAGCGCTACTGAAGCTGAATACTATGTGGGAGGTGCAGCCCCTTAGTTGACATGGCCGGTGCGTGAGACGCCACTAGAATCGGCGGCAGACAAGTGACGCCACAGAACAGCGTCGCATGCAACCAGAATTCACATAAGAGTTCTTATTTCAACCAGAAGACAAAGAGGGAGAAAAATAATTCTACGAGAAGAAGACAGAGAGTGGCGGTATAATGCAGGACTCACCGAGCTTAAACACCAAGCACATTCACGCACGTCCTCACGCAATTTTCTGAGCTACCCCGCTCTCACTTCCAGACCCCCTACCCTGGACGCATCTTCTGTAGTGGTAGACGTACGAAGATTCTACAAGGATGAGCGAGTAGTCATTCATGCTACAGTATTTTTGTGATAGGAGAGATGTGATAATATATAGAAGAAGGACTTTATTTTTCCTTCGCTAGAGAATAATAAAGTATTATCTCTTGAGAAATCTGGAAAAGGAAACAAGTGTCTTCGATGTTTATCGAGTCATTTAATTAGCACACCAGCTAATGTATATACGTAAAATTTCTTACATTAAAACACTTAAAATCGCTCCAACATGTTTCGATCCTAAGATCATCTTCAGGGAGCTACACTGTTCCATGCTAAAGACACGTTTTTAAAAACACTCACTGATTAATTTCCTTACATTAACTTGGTGCTGTGGCAGCATGTATTGTGTGAATCGTACGCTGCTGAGAATGCGCCTGACTATGGGTGTGTGTCGTGTGTTATGCTGCGTGTACATTAGTTGGTGTGCTAATTAAATGTGTCTTCGATATTTCTTACCAGGATAAGCAGTTTGTTATTGTGCACTGTTATATCGTGTTAACCATAATTGATTTAATGTAACAGCGTAATGAATCAGAAGTTGGCATTCTTGTGGGATATGGCACCACATTTCTGGATAGTCTGTCTTCGACAGTTCGACACAAACGTGTTGGTTCCATCTTCAACGATAGAAATTCTCCAGAAGAATAGTCATTAACAGACAATAATAAATTCATGGCATGAGAACCATCACGTGCCTAAGAAGGTCAAGTGCTCATTACTTGTTTTCTGTTACATTTGGTAAGAGTTCGCCACTTACTGGTGTCAGTGTAGAATTGATGCATTCACTTCTGGCCGTATGATGCAGTTTAACGTCACTGTTACTTTCATGTATTCCGGTGATTATCTGCAAAGCACACCTAGGGCGGTGAATGTTCTGGTGTACGAAAGTCAGAGCTAACCTCATCCGCGCACTGAGATGCAGAACAATAAATACACAAACGTTCTTCGATAATATGCGAGATTCCTTACTCTTTCCTTCTCTTTATACAGTAATATCTCAATTTCTGGCTTGGGGGAAAAAAGTTAATTTTTTCCCTGTACCTAAGTGGGTACCATTTGTAGGCCTTAATAACAGTACATTTCTGACCTCGGTACTTGGTGCAGTTGGGATGTCAGCATCACGCTCCGGTCGCATTAACCCAAAGTGAAGACCTCTTGGGCATTCTAGGACCTGATCTATAAGTGGTGATGCGTGGAGGAAAAATTTTGTCCTTGCCGAGAAGCGCGCCCGTTTCTTTAGTTGGAAACAAATCACTTCCGTGAATTGTCTCGACTCACCCTTCAAAGTTGTCAATTTACAGCCAGCCGCTGCATTAAATTATGTCGGCTCGTCTTTCCAAGCTGTCCAGCGTATGGCAAGTCACTGAGTTGTTTCGGCTTACTTCTCCAAGGTGTCCAACTTACAACTAGTCCCTTCTCCGAGTTATCGCCGTTCACCATTCCAGTCTGTCCAGTTTATGACAGTTACGTTACTGAGTTGTGCTGGCTTACATTACCAAGCTGTCCAACATAAAAGCAATCCCTTCTTTGAGTTATCTCCTTCCACCTACCCAAGGTGTCCAACTTACAACTAGTCCCGTCTCTGAGTTATCTCGTTTCACCTTCCCATACACTCCAACTTATGACTGTTATTGCACTCAGTTTTCTCGGCTCGCGTTTCGAAGCTGTGCAGCTAGCCCGTCACTTCACTCTATTATTTGTGGCTCTCTTTGTCACGTGGAGAAACATCAGATGCTCCGTTGTATTTTCAGTCATGATACGTGGTTTGTCTCAAAAATAAGTGTACTGATTTTTTATATAAATGTCTATTGAACTCACCTAAAATTACAAGTTATCCCCTTCAAAGTGTGACCCTCGGGAAGTTACACAGTGGTTCCAACGTTTTTTCCACTGATCATAGCAGTACCGGAAGTCATTTTCTGTAAGTGCGTGTAGCTCATCGGTTATGTTTTCCATCGTCCTGAAATTATGACCCTTCAACTTCAATTTCAACTTAGAGAAGAGGTAGAAATCTCACGGAGCTAGATCTGGGCTGTAAGGAGGATATGGAAGTACGGGAATGTTTTTCTTCGCCAGAAATTTTCGAATTTGAAAGCGCAGTGTGAGCTGGCGCGTTATCGTGGTGCAGCACCCAGTCGTCTGCAATGTCCGTTCGGACTCGCTGGACCCGTTTTCGAAGTCGCTCCAATACATCTTTCTAGCGGGCGTGATTAATTGTCTGTCCTGCAGTCATCCTGACACTCATTCGGCGGTCTTTCGCAATCACAGCTCGCATCATTTCCACATTTTGATCATCTGTTTACGAGATTGGTCTTCCAGAACGAGGGTCGTCTTCAACATTTTCTTGGCCCTCTTTGAAAGCTTTGTGCCACATACCAACCACAGCTCTCGATAGAGCGGCATCTCCATAAGTTTCTGTTAAAGAAACAAACGTCTCTGTGACAGATTTGTTGAGTTTCAAACAAAACTTGATAGCGTGTCGTTGTTCGATATTTTCCTGCATCGCAAACGTAACGACGATACAAAACACGACCATACACAAACAGCAGTACCGCACGACTGACTCAACCAATCCAGTCGAAACAAGTATGGACATGCAGCCAAGATCACTACCAACACGCCGATATACATCAATGAGGTGCTACGTTACCAATTCGTACATAGGAAAATCAGTACACTTACTTTTGAGACAAACCACGTATGTAGTCATGTTACATGCACTGAGGCCTCCGAGGAGGTACAGCTTCCCCAGAATCGATGACAAATTATGTGTTACGATAATTGCATTCCTGTTTATCTCTTTATACACTTAAGATCCTATATATCCTGTCTGTTTGTTTAAAAGAAAGCCAGCTTGAGTCTGTAATAACATTTTTATGTAAGAGAGTGTCGAATTCCGCCATGGATATGAGATTTTTCCTTCTCCGAAACCTTTCTGACTAACTCTGGGGTCCACCCAGACTCCTATTCATTGGGTACAGAGGTTCTTTTTCAGGGTTAAAGCGGCCGGGTCGTCAAGATGACCACTCACCTCCAGCTTAAAAAATGCGTGGAGCTGTACCTCTGCTGTCCAATATATGCCTCCATGACGTGGCCAGGTACAACTTTACCGTTTACTCTCTTATTGAAAAAAGGTAAAATGATTCCGTTACAGGCCCGGTGTGGCTCAGAGGGTGGGTAGAGGTATAGCTCTACTCCTCCATGACCGCGGCACTAGAAGAGGGTGAGTGGTCAGCAGCACGCCCCGGCCGCACTTTACCCCCGGGAAAGACCTGGTACCCAGTTTACAGGAGGCTGGGTGGGCCCCATGTTCGGTCTGGGTTTACCCTCTTATTGGTTAAGGTCAATAAAGAAAGACTAACAATTTTTCTATTCTTAAAAATTCCTAAACTGTTAGTTTTAATATTGTAAGCATATTGTGAATTGGCACGACTGTACTAAGTTTACGTAGGTTGTTGTGGGGCTTCCTGGATTGAGTAATGGAGTTCATACTTTAATGCTAAAGTACAGTCCTTTTATATTTAGAAGCTACAAAATCGTCTTTCATTCATCACTAACAGACCTTCAAAAACGAGGTATTTTTGTGTCCCCTTTTCCAAAAGAAGAAATAGGCTGTTAAATCTCTTCCTTCTTCAGTGGGGCACAGTACAGTACATCTTGACAGTAGCCGTACAATAAAACATCTCGTATTCGACATGGCCATCAGTATAACAGTGTCTTATAAGTGGATTGGTTTTGAATAGAAATGGAGATATCCTGTCAAGGGCTGCTGCAATAATTTTAACGATCTCAACCACACCGATTTGTTTCTTTCTTTTATTCATATTTTTATTATAGACAAGAACCATTTCGAGTTTCTTGCCTGGATGATTTTTTCCCCTTTTTATTCGTACGACATTTTAATGTTGCAGTGTTGGTGGTTTTTATTTTACATTCGTTCCGTCTCCACCGCAACTCAATCATGGAAGCCATGTGTGTTCTGGTTTGGATGGTTGCGCTCTCTTCCAACTGTGTAATGGCATTTTCAAACTCTCCTTCTCTCTTTGCGTGTGTGTGTTAGTGGCGTGAGAATGTGTATGTTGCGTTTTACCGCACCATATCAATAGAACACAATGTTTGTATTGTTACCGAACTGTACGAAGTAATACCGGTAATTGTTGCAAGACATTTTAATAGATTTGACGTCAAATTAAAAAAAAAGTGAAAAGAACTTGCTGCCGTAAGAGAATGTGAATGACTAGGAATATGTTATGATTTCAGAAATCCAGCAAGGGCTCGTAGTTCACAAATGGATGAATCAGTTTGGTTTTAAATTGGCTATAAAATAGAGTGGGACGTAACCAAAATTGTTGGGGATGTGGTGGTGTTGGTTTTGAAATGCTGATCAAAGATTTCTGTATTCAAATACAAAATTTTAAGTTCCAATTTGGAACTAGGCCCACTCTTGAAGTTTGTATTTATAATCGTAAACTCGTTTGTTGCCTATGCATAGTTTTAATTGCAGTTAACAACGCAGGATATAATGTGTGTGTATGTGTGTATGTATCGGACTGCATAAAGCAGCGTCCCTCTTGTAAGTTACTAGTCAGTACGTGGTCAGGAAGATTCTGGCTCTACCCTGTTAACAGAAGCTGGACACCTGGCCTCGTCCTGAGCCACTTTTGTTCAGTCAACATCATCACAGCTCGTTAAGATCCATTTGAATATTATCCTCCTCTATACGTCTATTTGTCCCTCGCCTCCTTTTGTTTCCTGTCAGATTGTCTCATGTCCCTGATCTTGCTACATATGCGGTCATCCCAACTTTTGATTTCGTGAGTCCAATGAAGTATAGTCGGCATGTAATACAGTTTATAATTGTTTACTTCCATTCTATTTTGAGAATTAATTACAACATTGTGGTGCCCATTTATTAATTTCTGACTATCCTTATTCAAAAAGTAGTCTGGATAAGATTTTAGCAGCCTGTCAGAAATTCTGGAACTGTTAATTTCGCAGCATTTCCCTTCCCCGCTTATTTTCTTTGTATTATTTCTCAATATTTTGCTCATTATTTTATTCTAATGCACTTTCAGCCTGTTTTCTTCCCCATAAGGCGAAAAAACAAATTTTACCGATGCATTTAATTATAGGTAAAGTTAACTGGTCCATTGCTAGTTGTGGTGATCTCCAGATCTTCAGACGGGGGGCTGTACGATAGAATGATTTAAACCCCCTCCACTTCTAACCTTATTGTGAATAACTTCAGTAATAAGCGCCCGGGTTGACCTACTGACCCTCCATTACTCAGAATGCTGGTAACTTTGGTAATTTGGGGGTAGGTTTCATGTTTGTCCGATCCATATCACCATTAAATTGTGTATGATCCTCAGACGTTTCGAGGTTTTACTTTCCGCGAACGTACAACCCATATTGTTCCATTAATGTACGAAAGAAAAGCCGCATCTTCGCCGTAAATGAACTGCGACGGCATTTGTAACTACGTTTTTGAGTCTCGTATCGACATTGAACGCAATTTTTAAAACTTCTTTATTGAGTGTGACCTCTAATTATACGTATGAATTGTCTGAACATGGTGGAAATCATGTCTAAGCAGCGTACACGATATCGATATACAATTCCACAAGTTACATTGATATTTGTCCGCCTTTTTGCATTGTTGTGGAAGACAGTGGTTACATTTCATGAAGGCATTGGGAAAGTTGAGGTATGGCTCCATTGCTTCATCATCTCGGTGACATGTAAGCGATGGTCAGGTATGCTCCATTGCCACCTTAACATGTGGGGAAAGAGTCAACGAATCTGTTGAATAGGAGGCCGGTCTGGACGCTTTTGAATAACCTCTTTCCGATGCCGATAACCTAACCATGATTCCTCAGTCTCCCGACCAAAGGCAGCCACTATACTAACGGAGCTATCGAGGCTCTTTTGTTTGCTTTGGTGCTCTGTTCAAGAGGCCTACGTGGGTTTTAGAGAATTCTGTAACTAGAAAATATTGTGGCACGGAGTAGACGGAGCGCGCGAAACAAAATCGCAGATGTGGCTTTCTGTTTGTCTTTTTATTCATATGCATTACACTTTACAAATTTCCTATCTAATATTTCACCGAACAAGAGAATTGTTATAAATAATGTGTAGTCGAACTCGGTAATAACGTCGTGAAAGTGTCTGAATATTGTGTCTGTATAAACAAGTGTTTTTCTAACCGAGGAGTTAACATTGTGGTTAATTGTGAGAAATTAATTGGTACCTCAGAATGTCTGACGTCTTAGACGAGGTGTTGCGTACACGGATGTCGTCGTAACCGGGTTTGACCGAACGTAGAAAAAGAGCGAAGGAAGCGGCCGTGACCTATTTTGAGATGCAATCCAGTATTTGTTTGCCTGAAATAAGCTGGGCAAACAGTGAGAAGGTGCAGCATAGTCTATCAACAGGTTACGATTCGAATGCAGAAATTTTCAGACCACAGCATTGTTGGTATTCGTAACACCGCGACATGTATTGTTGTGACATATTAATGCTAGTCGCTGTTTGTGCATAAACAGATCATCAGACTGTTTTTGTGGAACAATTTCCCGTTCGTCTTAGTCGGAAGACTGTTTTCTCAACTTTTCCCCATGTAGATTGTAGAGACGCACTGATTAGACGCCACGCGTCTTATTGTTTCACAAAAATAAAACCTTTTTACTCCAAATATATTATGTTTTTCCACGCGCTCTCAGATAGGCCTCCCATTATTGTTGTTGCTGTTATTACTATTGTTACTGTAATTAGGAAAGTCTTATCCTTATTTTGCCAAAAAGAAAGTTCCGAAGTTTCGGAACCCTATCTCGTTACGATGCATCTCACGGCCTGAAGCGTCTCTGGAACACTTCTTGAAAGGGTCGGTGGAAAGGTTTTAATACACGGCATCAGCGTCATCATTGTCGTCATCATAATCATCGTCACGTCATTGTAATAATCCTGTGGAATGTACGCCTGCAGGCATACATAGCAGCGGCTTCTTCTGAGGGTGTGCAATGTAGAGGTTATGGCGTAGGTTGTGACGGAGTTCAGCACTTCGTACCTAGTAAGAAGTTACCTCCATTTTGTGTCTCGTTGACGGTTCTGACGAATGCCAAGCTACAGGGCAAGAAGGACATATGTGTCATTGCGGATGGTTGCGTGTCTGGGAATCTTGACAGGACTGATAGCCTGGTTAATTAACAATTGTACGTCGACGGTATAAAGTGCGGGTAATTTATGTCCAGTTCGTGTTTGTCCGTCTTCATTACTGTGTACTGATGATTGTTAAATTGACTGCGTTAGTCTCGCCGAAATGTGTTAGGTTTACGAATTACTTCGGCGATTGAATGAAGTATGTGTGTGATCCTGAGGTCTTAGCAGTTCATGAAGATCACAGTCTACTAGCATACAATGCCGTGTTGTTTGCTAATTTGTTACCGGAGTGTAGGAGGGTCTTTCTGTCTCCTGAGAAGTGTGTTGTGTGGTAGCATGTGTCTCGGCCGCGGCTGAAGATACTGGCCCATGTTTTATGTCTGAATATGTTTATTATTTTGGCCATGCCATTACAACTATCCGTGAGTATGTCGTGAAGGCATGTGGGAGTCTGGATGGAGATGAGTGGTCAGCGTCACGTCCCAGCCGCTCTATTACCTGGCAATCCGTCGCTGGTACCCATAGAATGGGCCCCAGAGCCAATTTGGGCACTTCAGACAGCAGGAAAACATCGTCTCATTTCCGGGAATCGGACCACGATCTTTCCGTCGTCCAGCCCCTTGTCTAGCCACTACGTCGACTTTGCTATCCCTGCTGTTGTGTTTTTCCGAAGTGCGTGTTCAGTAGTGAATAAAATAATCACTGCCGCATCAGCCGGTAACACTGTCGAGACTTAAAGACAGAAGAGCAAATCTGCTGTAAAAGTCCCCTGTCTGGTACTTAAATGAAGCTATATGGAAAATTGTGTTTCGGAATCATGGAGCACACTGGTCTGTGATATCAAATGACGATAAGGAGGAATGAATTATGGAGGCTTAGTGCGGTCGTGGTCTGTGTTACGATACTTTCCTGCAGATGCTGAAGAAGACACGCTGACGTCACAATACCCTGCTTCAAGGCCGTAATTCCAACTCATCTTCCGAAGAAGAACCATATGTGTTGACCGCCCCATCGTGGAAGTTCCTAAACGTTTTTGGGGGCAGAGGCTCTGATTGTAGGGGGTGAAATATTTCGACTTGTCATTCTCGGACGTTCCGTTGTCGTGAGTACATTGAAGCTGAGAGATGCCCTTCAGATCCAGGTTATTACGAACGAAGGAGATTCCGTTTTGGAGGGACAAAACAGCAAGTCTTTAGTTTTCATAACTTTTACTTGCTTTTCTTGTTGTACTCGTGCTTCTTGAGGGTTGTTTGACCGCGCATCTTCCTCATGAAATAAAGTAAAATGCCATCTTGGTGCAACTAGGTTATTTTATTGATGTATTCTTAGCTCGACATGTTTCATGTACATACGCCCATCATCAGGAGCATTAGATGCCGTGCACGGCACCATCCGCACCGTACACACGACCCACGCAGCGGCTCTCAAGACCACCACCCATCCAAAAACTTGGTGCAGAAAACCATATGCTGCAACTCAACATCTAATGCTCCTGATGATGGGCGTATGTACATGAAGCATGTCGAGCTAAGAATACATCAATAAAATAACCTAGTTGCATCAAGTTGGCATTTTACTTTATTTCGTGCTTCTTCTTCATCACTACATCCTTCGACATTTGCTCTTTTGCTGTTCCTTCCACTTTACCAAGACCTGTATTATGTCTTATCTTACAGAAATTGCACACAATTTCATTGAAATGAATACAAACTTTATTCATCGCGAATTTTCTGTCACACATAGATCCTTTTTACATTAGCACAGGCAGTTTGGATGTCTGTAAAACAGTTCTACCTCCCTCTTTGTGGCTGCCTTAAAGAGTATGTTCACTTTTAATGAGTATTGTCACCGCGGCAAACCTTCATGTCATCATCATCATCATCTCTAACTTGTCCGTTCTAAAAAGCCGCGGTTGTCTCCAACTTCGTTATTAGACCGTCTCTCTTGCTGTTGGTTATGCTAATTACAACCGTCACTCTTTCTTTTCACATCATTGCAGAAGTACGTGTTAGACTGTAGTTCTGGCGGTGATTTCTGTATTTGTTCTTCCCGCAAAAAGAGTGTTCATCGTATTGCTTAAGTGTTTCAAGCAGTGTTCTGGAACTAAAGTCTCCTTTTATTATCCTTGACCTCTGGATGCAGAGACTGATTTAATGTGGAACAAAAAAATTCGTTAGATGTCTCGAGACGTAATGAATGTGCATTATTGAAGATGACGCAAACAATGGATATTTCACGTCGTTCGTCGAGGTTTAAATTTGCGTTTCGGCAGCTAGTTCTGCTTTTGTCCTCAGGTACAGTAGAAAACCTTTTGTATGGGTCGATCCGCGAAGAATCTAGTGTGGACCGCACAGTCTTGGTTTGGAAAAAAAATACAAAACTCTCCACATCCTTCAATTCGTCTGAATGTACCTTAATGGGATTTAATTGTTAGAAGCATGTCGACGAACGTATCCCATTATTTCATGTAATCTTAAAGTCAGAGATCTTTAACCTGTTGGTAAATATGACCACAAACTTTTACGACGCTGTACGACCTTGTGAGTTACAGTTGATCATTAAGTAAGCTTAACCTTTAGACGCCTAACGTCAACTATAGTTGACGTACCGCACCGCTAACCTCCAAAGTTGCATTTTATATATTTATTCAACAAATATAGGTACCGAATATTTTAAACATGATGTATACCGTACCGTCCGTTTTTTTTTCTCTTCAAAATGCAGTTTGTTTCATAATTCTAACATATTTGGTTCCTGTATTATTCACATTTTATATACAGGATGTGCTAAAATTAAAAAATAATTCCGGCGCCAAAAGGTTCAGAATCAGTGATTATAGTTTGAGCCACACAAATCCGTCACGGTCAGTCCCCACTACTCTTCCATCCCCATAGCTGCTACGTCAGTCATTTTGCTTACAGCCACGTTTTGTTGACTGTCTTGGAGAAACCTTTTTTTTTCTCACTTCATGTCAACAAGGCAGCGTAGCGCTGAAAGGCGCTTCTATGCATGGACCGATTACAGTGCGCTGTTACCAACTCGGAATAAACTGCTAGGAAGCCGCGTGCCTCATTTAATGCGCTTAAAAACGTTGTTCGAACTTGAGGCAGCCTGACCATGTGGCAAGCTTGGGGTCTGAGCCCCCCTCCGTGTGCAATCAACCAAGCCTCTTTTCGAATACAGAATCTTCTAAAAGCGATCTGATTGTAGCTTTCCATGACATCTAGCTCTACGAAATGACGGGGATTTTACGATCGCTATTAGCGGCATCGCTATACCATCCCAAACATTTCTGTTACGCTTTCTCTCCCCCATGTCGTGGCAAATTTATACAGTAACCCCACAAACGATAGAATTTCGGAAACACTATGATTTTCATTGTCTTTCTTCCGATTGTGAAAGCATTGTGAATTATTTATTTTGCAAGCTATTTCTTCTTTACTACCATAGTGACAAGTGCTCCTCGACAACACTGACAACACTGCCATGATTGGTGGAATTTAGAATATCATCGTTTTGCATGTTTGCTATGCTCCCAATATTCCACACCTCTTATTTTGTGTGTTCAGAATTCAGACGGCGGGCTGAACTTCACCCTGCGTTGCCATTGCATGACTGCTGCCTCTCCTTGAATGTTGATGTTATTTTCAGGGAGGCGACAGTACTTAATGATTCCCAGACATATACCAATTACATCACTGCAAAGGCGTTGCATTCTGCTGATGGGTGTCTTTATGCAGGTTAACACGTTGGGAACCGGATAGTAGGTCCGGTTCACAAATAACTAATCAATGTGACGTCTCTCCAGCAGTTACATTTCGACGTTAAAATTAGAATACTAACAGCCTGCTGCTGAAGATTTAAGTCTCCTGGAAATTTGCATCATATCGACGCCTAAATAGTAACCAAGTTCTGAAGCATCATATTGCCTCATTTTCAGTGTCAGGCCGTTCAGCTTGAACCTTAAAATGAAGACACTTCAGTTGTTCGAGACACCGTTAACTACCGTACTTAGGTATAGGCTACTACCCGACATCCCAGGAGACATGAATCTTCAGCGACGCCGCTGTGGCAACCTGATATCTCGCAGCGAAATATTAAATTTTGTAATATTTTGGCAGCTACTAGATTTATATCCAATTTCTGCTGATTGACTGATCTGTCCGCGGTTCCTCTTGATGAATTTCGTTGTAAATCTGAAATTTGTACAAGCCGTGCTATTTGTTTTCATAAGGGTAATAAACTGCTAGTTGTATGCATATATTTCGTTTACTGTGCTGGTTAAAGAAGCGAGACTTGTAGTGGCGTCATACGAGCGTGTTGTTGTGTTGGTACCTTCCAGCTGCTGTAGAGGTTGCTGTTGAGGACAGTTGTAAGTTGTAAACGGGAGACAGCATCTTCCCGCTCGAACCTCGATCGCTATGTTTGGATCGTCATCTCGTACCCCTCAGTTATAACGACCAATCGCAGCGAGATATTTCTGGAATATAGAGAGTATTTATGCGAATTATCTGTTATTCATGTCCGCATCGAACCAAAAAACTAAATATGTCGAGAGAATCTTATGTTTATTGGACCGTGCATCATCTTGATAGTTGAATAAAGAGAGACCAACTTGATGTCACTTGCTTTTTTATTTCATTATTTAATGCTCAATATGTTTCGGATGTTAATACATCCATCCTCAGGAACTTGCGACTTATTTGATGAGTTATTTCATGGGATGTATTGCTCTGGTTCGATGTGTGTTGGTATTATGTTGTGATTTAGCTGGGGTGGTGTGGTATCCGAATGCAGG
>Ga0123354_10002852_pt1 | contig 23374 bp, 15 predicted proteins | sample TergutLab28metaG_2_FD_97872 | JGI IMG/M metagenome (GOLD analysis project Ga0123354, IMG submission 97872) | Labiotermes labralis P4 segment gut microbial communities from Petit-Saut dam, French Guiana - Lab288 P4 | ecosystem: Host-associated > Arthropoda: Insects > Digestive system > Gut ... | reverse complement strand
TTTATCTCAGTAATTAACCAACTTGATGCACAAAATTTTTGTTTTACAATAAGTTTATTTCATGCCTCTATATGTTTCGAGCACATGTGCTCGAAACATATAGAGGCATGAAATAAAAACTTATTTAACCTTTAGACGCCTAACGTCAACTATAGTGGTCGTACCGCACCGTTAACGTCCAAAGTTGCATTTTATATATTTATTCAACAAATATAGGTACTGAATATTTTTAACATTGTATATACTCTCCGTTTTGTTTCCTTCAAAATGCAGTTTGTTTCATAATTCTAACATATTTGGTTCCTGTATTATTCACATTTTATATACAGAATGTGCTAAAATTAAAAAAATAATTCCGGCGCCAAAAGGTTAAAACAAATATTGTGCATCAAGTTGGTTAATTACTGAGATGCACGGTCAGCAAAACGTCAAAAAGGAATTCTGGTTGTCGATATGTAAACCATACGAGTTCAAAGCACTGTGCAAGATTAACAGGTATTTACAAACACAGACTAACACTGACCAACATCAGTGTTCTGTCACAGTTCGTGTGCTACACTTCTGCATGCAAGTCTATGTGAAGTCGTCTTCGATCCTCGTATGGGTCACGCACCTGCAGTCGATTGGATGATGTGTACAGTGCAAGACAGCACTATGTACTCTGAAAATAGCAGATTACGAGCCGCAGCATGCAGGAGAGATTATATTTTAAGTTATTACACTTTAAATATCCCTCAACTCTAAGTGCATTTTGTTGCAGTTTTAAGAACAGTGCAGATGCGTCCCTACGAAGTTCACGCAAATAATCGCCACGAGGTTTTTGTGTGGTGTTTCAATGGGGTAATATTTGGGAGATTCAACGGTAAGTCACTTACAGACAAAACACTGATCAAGTCAGGGTAAAAGTGTTCTCACGTACTGCTGTGAATGTAGGGGCGCCTTGCTCGTTCTGCCGGCTCACCGCCGATCTTTACGACCACACGGTGAGGTTCTATCGGTTGCTGCTGCTGTTGCTGCGGCTGCTGCTGGGGGTAGTAGTGATGAGGATGCTGCTTCACCAACAAGTACTGGCAGTCTGTGTGACTGTGACTGCTGGGAGATAGCGATCCGGGAGACTTGGTTTCTGGCAGCTGAAGGCTTCGCGAGCGACGCACGCGATTCCTGCCATCCCATGTGTGATAGCCATGAAGGGCAGGTTCAGGCATTCGAACTAGAGATTGCACTTGCTGCTGCTGTTGTTGCTGTTGCTGCTGTTTCCCAGTCGAGTGGCCTACTGAGCGCCTGAAAGCCTGTGAAGGTCCGGCTCGTCCAGTGCAACTACTTGACGAAGACGACGAAGACGAAGATGAATTATTTGAAACGAGTTTCTTGTTATTTCCTTCCGAACCTGGTGACCTCCTTAATGGATGTGTGCGGTGATCTGACCTCTGATTTTGATGATGTAGCCGACTACTGTCCCTGTGACGCACGGAAGATGGCGATATCTTTTCTCCGTTAACAAGAAGGCGTTCTTTCGGCTGCAGTCCAGAGACGGCAGCCGGAGTATCAGGCGAAGAGTTAATCACAGCAATGGATGAAAACGCACTAATATTCAGGGATGGCTCACGGTTTTCCTCTTCGTCGCCGTCCTCGTATCCGCCAACAGAGGAGTCTGTTTCAGACAGTCGCGGCATGGCAGTGCGCGTGTTAATGCTACTGTCCAGACTTCGGAACCCGAAAGAAGACGAGGATGATGATGAAGAGTCGTACTTTTGGAATTGCGACCTGCGTGTTCCACTTGAGGTCGTGTCTTCCAAAGATTTGGTTTGTGGGATCCGCAGCGGTTGTGGCTGAGGTGTGCCGACTGGAGATGGCGTCAGCCTACGCGCTCTCAAAGACCCGGCCGCTGCAGTTGTGTGCGGAGAAGGCAGCGTGCTCCAGTTTATCGGCGGAGGAGGCGAAGGCGGCGGGCTGACAATATCGCTGTCCACTATGGCGTTTGAGCGGGGCAGAAATGGGGGCTTCCCGGTGGCGGTTCGAATACGAGGGGTGGTCTGAGATTTGCGACTTGGGTCTTGGAATGCAGGAGGAGGAGATATGATCGGAGTTACTGATGGTGGTGACATCGGATCACCTGACAAATTATGATCTTGAGGGGACGGCGATGGACTGCGGCTACTAATGCGATGCTCAAACTCGCGCCCTTTAGTGATTTCAATTGGGAGTGGCAGGAAGGCGGGTCGTTGTTGTTCCACAACCTTGAGGGGTTCTGGTAACTTGCCTGGCTCGCTATTGCTGCAATGATAGTCTGCGAGCTTAATGCCAGGTCGTCGCGAGGGAAGCGTACCACCGACAGGTACAGTAGGCACCGTGGTGGGAGCTGGGGGTAGGATGCCGTAGTTGGCTCTGCGGTTCTCGTCCAGAGAGCGTTGTTGGACTTGAACCCAACCGGAACGGCCGAGGTAGACTCCATCCACTTCGCGATCACACCACCGGACTGGTGACAGCTCGCGACTGCAACTGCCATTATTGGTACCACGATCAACTGACATGTTGCCAGCAATAAAGAGCGCAGCCGGACCCGCGTCCCGACGACGAGATGGCGGTAACGACGCGTAGTTGGCGTTGCGTGGCTGCGTCGTATTGCTGCCCGCATACTTGACCTGCAGCGTGGGGATAGAGCTCATGTGGCCCACCATGCTACTTCGTGTCGAGGGCCGCGAGGTGTAAGTGGACGTAGTGGTAACAGGCTCCCAAGGTTCCGACGTACTGCGCAGGTGCAGGATGGACACGTTGGGGCCCCTGTCAGAAGAAATAGGTGTTAAAATACAATTACAATTTCACTGGTGTACCAGCCTTTATAAATAAGGCACTGAAAAGATAAAAAAAAAATGTTATCACTGGACACGTACATCATTTCACTTTCAGAGAAAATATTCGTAAAGGCAAAACGGGCAAAATGTATCAATAAATGTATCAATAAATGACAGTTATGCACATTACCGATTGGCTACCGCATACTGAAACACTTGCTGAGATTTCACGTGGTTTTCCCGAGTCTTTAGGAGAAATGCCGCCATATTGATTCAGACTAGAACTAAACTTAGTCCCTCTTTTCAACACCCTACCATATTTCATTTGGACTCACATAATATCGGCAGTTGAAACAGCGCCGTAAAATAATATACAAGTCCGACTATTCTAAATTTATATTTAGTCACAATTAATAGAAACAGTCACAGTTATTATTTCGTTTTACCTTAAAATACAATATTGTTATTTGTAATCTCAACACAGTAACACTCGCCTTTACATCATGCCATTTCCAGCATTCACTATAAGTGCAGGTACGATCTTTCAAACTAAATCGAGCCATTGTCGACAGTCTTGTGTCCTATTTTCATGGACGAATGTGAAGGTACAGCACGACAGTTCAGCCATTTCGTATCATTTTTAAGATTCCTCTTAATATGATCTTCCCCTGCCATGTAGGCTTACCAACTTGCCTTTTACTTTCCAGTGTGTTGCACAAAATGTTGTGTGGATTATTCAAATATATTATGCGTGCTACATGCTTTGCCGATTTCATCCTCTGTACTCTGATCAGGCGGAAAATACAACCTTAGCATTTCCTTATACAATTTTCTCCAACCTCCTATTGCATTCGGCAATTTATATTGTTATGTTATGACTGGAGACCCAGTTGCATCGTACATAAAACAAGCAAGGACGTAGATTTATACGCTTTACTCTTAAAGGTTTTTGATGTAGGCAGTGACACACACGATTATGAACAAAAGGGAATTAAGAATTTCCTGAATTTAAATGTCGTGAGTGCAATTTTGACGTCATTTCGTCAGCTTGAATTAGTAGGCCACAAGGACTAAGTGAGGTGAAGGGAGCTCCAAAATTATACTATCGATGATATTTTATGCACATACGTAAAGCGGATTCTACTGACAAACACAGCACAAAATTCATTTTCATAGGAACCCACTGCAGTCTGACAAAGGGGTTCAACTGCACCTCTTCATGTTAAAATAAGGAAGTACTCTTACGTGTACAGATTTAACACAAAAAGTAGGTTTATTTTACCGATCGCTGGCTTCCCGCTGTCACATTTCACTTTCGCTAACAGTTCATAATGAGACAGGGATAGAGACTCCCTACGGGATGGAAGGCTCGGGGTACGGATCCCACTTGGGGGCAAGAAATTATCTCTATTTCACACCTGTCCAGACCTTAACTGAGGCCCACATAGCTACCTATACAACTACTACCGGGTCTCTTTCCTGTGGGCAAAGAGGCCGGGGCATGGCGTTGAATTCGCACAACCTTCTAGCGCCGATGTTAAGTAGGAGCAGAGTTATACCTCTATTCCAACCCCATGTTATAGTATGAACTTTTCTCAATTTATAATTCTAGCACGTAACTCAGCGTTGTATACCTTAGGCCTGATAATAATGTATAGTCATTGACACGTTTATGTAGCTACGATTAGTAATCATTTTATTTTATTCAGTTCAATTCAAATAATATTTTTTAAACTAATGTGCCTACTCAACAGCCAGATGACCAATTAGAGATAATAATAATAATAATAATAATAAGAGGAAGAATAAACAGCGCGTCTTTTCTAGAAAAGGCGCATGGACTCTAAGAAATTACGACAAACAGGATTGACGAAATGGGTTAATTATTCACATACAAAGAAAGACCTACCACATCATCGTTACAATTGCCAATGATGCTGCTGCTATTGACATCAGTACTACCACCACAAACACCACTAATATTACTAGGGTTACTTTTTTTAATTTTTCCAATAGTTTATTACTGCTAATTTTTATCTCTTCTTCACTTGATCGATACGGCACTTCATTCACCACCATTATATTGCACTATAACGTTCTGGCCTGATACTCCTGATTGAAGGTATTCTACTTAGCCTTTATATTCAATATATTTACGGACATACAATAAAAACTGCGTCACACAGCCTTCATTATATCAGCACAGGGTGTTCAGAACTGCAACATCACAAAAAGTGTGCAGCAGCCACTTTGTTCTCACTTAAGGAGCGTAGAGATCCCCAGTTCTAGCACTTCACTGGTGCACCCAACACACTTCCTTTTCACTCCTTCACAAGATAATCCCATTAGCTCGCCTTTCATGAGCTCCACACCTCAAGAGACACTGGAGAATTACAAGAGAAACAAATGAGAAAGAGTTATTTTCGCCTTTCCGCAATTCCTACCTAGGACGTTTTTAAAGCCAGCTCAAAAACCGACGATCAGTTCAAATTGTGAAACTTTTGACAAGTGTTCTCAAGATATAGACCTATGGTTCGAGTCCCGTTCGTGCTATCACCTGGATTTCAATGTACTGCATTCAAACCAACCAAATTCATTACCTTACGGTTCTTGCCATTTCGCCAGACTCTTTCTCCCATTGTTTTGCGCGCTTCAAACCTCTACAGATGATACAGACTTGTTAAGGACGCAGGGTTCAAATCAAAAGCTCCAGGACACGGTACTGTTAGACGCTGTAAGTTTTAACTTCAATATTTTTCGGGTTATTGCAACAATCAAAACACCAGTATTGTGTATGTCAGAGTGACAGGCTACCCGATGGTCGCCGTGAACATCATGAACATCGTAGCTGTCATCCCAACGTGTGAAGCAAAAACTCGTGCATCCGGTTTCATGATCGAGTCTCCGAACCTCCGCATTTATAAAGCCCGGTCGCTAATCAAATGACCACTGGGTTTCATTACTGGTTCATATGATCAGATGATCAGTTGACTCTAAGGACACAGATATGTGAGACATTAGTATAAAAAGGTAAAGCAGTCCCATCTTTTAATAAAAGCTCATCACACACAAAAGGTGTAGAAACAGGAAGGAGAGAAAGCAACAGTAGTCAAGGTAGAAGCACTTAAAATTCTACTTTTTCTCTTATGTCTAACTTTTCTCCCCATTTACATTTCTAATGTTTTGCTATAATATAGCTTGATGAAAAAGAAAGCATTATTGAAATTAGAAGATGGCAAAGAGGTAGAGCTAGGTATACGTGAGGGTGGCTGTGGTACCAGTGCGTTAGATATAAAATACTTATATAAAAACACAGGACTGTGTACTTATGATCCGGTGTTTGTTTTAACTGCCGAATGCTTCTCTTCTATTACTTTCATTGATGATGGAGAAGGAAAGCTTGGACAGGCCCAGAGGGTTCCAGGAAGTTAAGGTTCCAAGATTTCATGACAACAGCACATGATAGTGGTAAGGTTGTCAGCCTTACGCACCGGCCGTCTTTACCCCCCAGGAAATGCTCATGGTACTCATTTCTGTTAGAGGCTGAGTCGACCCCAGAGCCAAAGTGCGATCGGAAGGATTTTATATCAATAAAAGAAATCCATTGACACCAGCTGGGATCGAACCAGGGACCTTCCGCTTTGTAGCACAGCACCATAACCACTGTGATACCGCGGTCCCCGAGACGTAATTATAATTTAATAAATTCTGTATGCCAAACAACTACTGTAATTAATTGCAATCCGCTCAGGTTCAGAAGTTATACAAAGCTAAATAAGATAAGAAAAACATCCCTAATGATGATTACGGCAGGATAGAGTAGGAAGAGATGCGGGTATCATTGCAGTAGTCCCTACTGTCAACAAATTCTCGTGAAAGCACTTACAGAAATAAAATGCAAATTAGTGAAGTTAGACAACCTCGCGTCCAACACTAAAACCGGGCATCTCTTCAACAGACGTCGGACGCATTTTCACACTACTGACCATTTCGATTTATTACGTGGGAGACTATCTTCAATTTCCGCATGCGAATTAAATACAATTAACTTTGAATTTCCGTTCCATTATTTGCCAGTAAGCGGAAAAGAGAAATCCATGGAAAAGCTTGAAGCTACACATTTTACTTAATTTAATACAACGCCAAATGCAAAGTCATTTTTAGTGAATAATGACATTGAAAGTAGGTAGAAGTGGTCGTGGCCTAATATGACGCACTATCCCTATGTTTGTACAGAGGGAATGAAAAACATCAAGAAAAACTTCAGTCCGTGTATATGGTTTCCGAGTTTGAAAGCAGAACGTTCTTAATACGAGTACTCAAATTCAAAGATCAGTTGTATGGATCGATGTAGGTTCGTCATTCACCTTCCTGGCTAAAAAAAGATAAATCTAGGTCAAGGTAGTGGTCCTTGAGCCATGACATGCGAATTTTCGAAATGAGATTAAACCGCGGCACACGTTCAGCGAACACAATAGTTCCATTTACTGTACTAGCACTAAGCTCTCTTTGACATGAGGTGTATATACACTTCGCAAGTTATACTAAATTCTGTCTACATTATCTACCAATGTCATGGAGAATTCTTACGCAAGGTAACACAGCGCAACATGAAGTTAAGTACATAACTGATTGGTGTCCGTTGATGTAGAATAGCCCTCTATTTTAACGCTCTGTGCCGTGTTCTGGGGGAAATCTCTCCCCCAGTTTGAGTCACTCTGACACAACGCCTTGCTAACAACGACACATTAATTTCTAACACATAATTTAGCAATACACTGTGTACAATAACTTATACCTAACAGAGGTGAAAATACTTCAAAGACAACGTAAAAGGGTAGAGGTAATATTATAAGGGAGCAACAAAACAGGGTGTGAAGGCATAAATTTTGAATGCAAAGCAGTGGAAGAGGAGGAAGAAGAAAAAAGAACACGAAGATGGTGGTGCTTAATTCAGCGTGGAACGGAGGAAAATACGTAAAAGGCAACCTCGCCTAATTTTGTGGGGCAATAAAGTCAAGAACGGACAATGTAGAAACTTAGTTCTGATAGTGGAAGTTTGGCAGAAAACCGAGAAGAAAAGAAACTTGTTGCGAAAATGTAAAATGGATTAAAATGGCTCACGACCGTATCAAATGGTTGGTTCCGATTTCAGTGGCGGTGAACTCTCAGGGTTTATCAGCCTGCCGTTGCAGAATGAGATGTAAACTTCGGTGGTTGAGTGGTGCAGTGGAAGATCTGAGAAATGTGGGGAAGAACGTAACACGGGAAGCCGACTCTAATGGTGGGTTGCAGAGCTGCTCACGAAATCTCAATCCCAGTACTTTGAAGAAGAAGAAGAAGAAGAAAAAGAAGAAGAAGGAAAAAAAACGTGGCTATCCACACAAGGTGGCGTCAGGTTACTGACTGCAATTTCCTCGATCAGTAGTTGGGGAAACTGTATTGATGCATTGCTCATTCGTGACAATTTAATGTATAACCAACTAGCAAACTAAATCCAGGAAGCAGAGTCCTTCTTGAGAAACTAACAGGTCCTCAGTTGGTCAAGACATTCTCCGCATTTTATGGAACCCGAATGTTCATACTGCATTCATAAGAGCCCGCCACTTGTTCCTGTCCTGAGGAGGAGCTATCCAGTCCATACCCCCTTCCCAATTCTTCAAGAACAATTTTAATATTATCGTCCCATCTAAGACTAGACCTTCCGAGTGGTCTATTTCCATCAGGTCTCCCCATCAAAACCCCGTATGCATCTATTCTCTCTCCCATATAGGCCACATGCAATGCCCACCTCATACTTCTTCATTTTATCAGCCGAATAATATTTGGTGAGGATAAAATATCATAAAGCTCCTCAATATGTACTGTTTTCCACACCCCTGTTACCTCGTCCCTCTGTGACCCTTTCTCGGCGCCCTATTTTCGAACACTCTCAACCTACGTTCCTCCTTCAATGTGTGAGAAGTAACAAACTCACATAAAAGCAAGAGTGTATATAAACCAAAATTTAATTATGCGCAAGTAAATGATTCACCAGATAACTCACTTTACAATTTTAAAATAAGTTTAAGAAACGTAGGATGTGTTGTCTGAATACTTTGTTTAACAATTACTGTGGACAACGTCTGCGTACATTTATAAACTGACGGCTTTACAGCCAAAGGGAAAAGTCTATTATTAAGCGGTACGGCGTTATTTCTGCTTGGCAACTGGCTCTGCAGAGAGTCGGGTTTTCTCTGTAGTGTGAAACTGTAATTCCACAGTGAATATTACAAGCTACAGCTCCAATGTAAATGTAAATGTAAATAAAAACAGACAACTCAGTGCGATAATTCATTCCTCGTTTCATTTGAGAAACAAGAAATGAAATTATTTACTGGCAACGCATTTAAACAAAGCACAAACAATTAGAACACATGACTATTAGGTCTATACGAAGTGGAAATAGGATGTATTCCTCTATATTTCTCTTTGAGAGTGCCTGATAGCCTTACAACACGCGTAACGCAACTCAGAGCTAAACGTACCACAAGAAGAGCTCTATTATACGCGTGGCTCAGTTAACGACAGAAGGATCCTTACTTTTGTCACCGTCTGTTTCATGTGGTTGGCTTATATGCAACACACCAGTGTTTGTGAAGATATGCCGTTCATCTCTTCTTATCTGCTTCTACTGTACCAAAATCTTTCTATTGTATCTCAGCATGGAAATGATAAATGGCTGTCTAGTCATTTTAATTTCGGTCCGACACGAAGATGTTTTAAGATCCCAGATTTCAGTAATTCCTGTAGACTGCAATATGTATGGTCTACATCAACAAAAACCCAATGTCAGCGCAAATGAAATATTGCCAAAACATACTGTTCGCGGCTACAATACAGTACAGAAATACTAAAGATATCTTAATGAATATAAAAATTTCAGATCTTCAACTGCACAGTTAGAGTTTTAAAATAAATTCTTCTGACAATAATACCCAGCAATCTAGGTTATTTAAAATGGGAAAAAAAGGAAAGAAGAAATGAATGCCTTTGAAAAGAATAACACAGCGTACAGCCTCCCAATCCATGACAGCTTCACGTCAGGATTCTGCTGCTATCTGTATGGATAAAGTTCTAGCATTCGTGACGTGCAAAGTTTTGCATTTGAACGGCCAGTCTCCCAAAAATGTAAAAACATAAACGCATACAAAGAATTTTCGTTGTTACACCGTGCATGTTGTCGAGTTATTCAATTATTATACCAACTACTGCACATATACAAAATTTATAACATTTACACATTAAAACATTAAAAACGCTCCGACATGTTTCGGTCCTAGGACCATCATCAGGGAGTCATATCGTCCTTGCTAAAGTTACACTATTAAAAGTGCATTCTGTGCTTCGTTGTAACGCAACGAAGCACAGAATGCACATCCATAGCAGGGCACTCTTCGCAACATAACATTACACAACACGGCATGCTGCCACAATACCCAACTGATACAGCGAAATTAATGTGACTTTTTATAGTGTGACTTTAGCAAGGACGATATGGCTCCCTGTTGATGGTCCTAGGACCGAAACATGTCGGAGCGTTTTTAATGTTTTAATGTGTAAATTTTATAAATTTTGTATATGTGCAGTAGTTGGTATAATAATTGAGTAAGCATACATAAAAATAAAACAATCCGTTTCAAATGTTCCATTACATCTTCCCATTCTTATTTGTACTTATCTAAACAATTGCCGATTAAAGTATACACCCTTCTACGGCACGCAATAGTTTTTTTTTCCAAACTTTTTGGTTGCGGACCCCTTTTCGCTTCCAAAAATAACGACGGATCCTGCACACCCTTGCTCACGTAAATACAGAGTGTCCGGATGATATGTAATCAAAATTAGAAATGTTTATCTCAGAACTGATTTAAATAGCTACGAATTGACACCACTAACAAACGTAACAATACATTGCATGATTTGAACTTAATTAAAATGACTGTCGTTCGCTTCGTAGATACAGCAAGTTTCTTAATTAGATATTGTAACGGGGACATGCGAAATTAACACATCCCCAATTAAAGAAGTTCCGCGATTATTTTCAACAACACATTAGTCCTGTAATTTTAAAAAAATATACGTAAACACTAACCTAACCATTAAAAAATATCCATGGATCCCCTGGAAAGTAATCGCGCGAGGGGGGGGGATCCACGGAGTACACTTTGGGAACCATTGACTTAGAAGGTTAGTCTCATGCTTCTCACAGCGGAGGGCCGGGTTCTATCCCACGTCAGTCCATGTGGGATTTGTCACGGAGAGAGTGGCAAAAGGAGAGATTTTGCTCAGAGTATTTCACTTTTTCACTGTCAATATTACTGCAACAACAATCCATACTCATTCATTTATCACCGACACTATATAATATTAGCAAATGGCGGCGTCTTAAATAACACACTTTAGAATATACGAAATTCTTGATTATAGTTGTTTTGTATAGAAGAGAAAATTTTGTCCAAGACAGAATTACACATGCCTGGAAATGGATAAAATTACGTGCTGAGGGGATTCTTCCTTAACACAAACCGTGATGATGCTTAAAACATCAACAAAAGTGCGCTCCGAGGTTGATATGTGGGAAGTTCCGTCCATATTAGACATCGTTCCGGTAAACGTTTGTGTCAGTTGGTAGCACGGATTGCATAATTGTATTTTACGAGATTATGATGCTTGGAAAATGCAAAACAGCAAAGAGCAAACAGATGGGTCATCCGAAAAGAGCTAAGTTAGAAAATCGGAGAGAAATATGATTAAAGTGAGTTATTTTACTAAAATATTTACATATTTCTTGCAGGCGAAAACACGACAACACACTAAAGTAAAACAAAACATTTTTTGGAGATGCCTCTCGACGCAGAAATAAAAAAAATGTGTTGATACAACTCTCGCCACAGTGCGCGCGCAAATGAATCTCTTTTAAAGACTTTTTTCCCTTGCATGATCATCTGTGGCTGCGCTGCAAAATGAAATTCGATTTAAATTGCTTTTTGTCTACTGATGCAAATTAACCTTCTATATATTTGCGAAATTAAGACCGACATAAAACTGTATTTCTGACATGTTCTGTAGGCGTACCCCACACCACCGTTTAAATGCTTTTTGAAGGGCAGAAGGCGAGGAAAATTATACCACTTTTTCTTTGTATGAATCTACACAGGAGGATAAAAGTAATTAAGTAAACATAACAGACGTACTTTGCAATGATCTAAAGCAAGGAATATTCGTTTTAAATTAAGCACTCGTGAAACTGTCTAACTTAACCCTCTAAACGCCGAATTAAATCCCATCTACCATCTGCTGGCATTAATAGGAGCTCACCATATTCTCCACGTTAGTAGGGTAAGGGTTAAAGTGTTTCCACAGATAACGTGTTCGAAAGAGTCGCGCCTTGGACAAGTTTCGCCACATAATGATAGTTATGAGACTAGTAACTGGATAACTGACTGACGGACTTACTCCAGGGAGCAGAGTCCTTCTTCCGAAGCCAGCAGTTCCTCAGCTAGTCAAGAAATTCCGCACGTTCACTACTGCGTTCATAACAGTCCACTACCTGTCCCTCTCCTGAGCATTGTCAGATTGCTTATTACGGATATTATCGACGCACAGGGCTCAAACTGCACCAATGTTGGCTTTTCCGGATTCCACACAAGCAGAAAGACACGAAGAACAATTAAAAACCAAGCTTTTATGCTCTTTGATGCAACTTGAAGTCGCCCGTAAGTCGTGTATTTCAAGTATGTTAGACGTTCATATCAGCTATCACCAACGGCTCTGTCTTGCATCATAGTTACAAAAATTATAATTTAGATCCACTGCATTATACACAGTGGTATGTGCGTATATGTCTAGTACGTACGTATGTATGTATGTATGTATGTACGTATGTATGTATATATGTATGTATGTACGTATGTGTGTATGTGTGTGTGTGTGTATGTATGTATGTATGTACCTACGTACGTCCGTACGTACACTGCATACCAGCCATCCACACAGAATAACAAGTACCAAGTGTAGCACAAATACAGTTGTTTCTCCTAATGATGGGCCCATAGTCGGCCGAAACCTATAGAGATTGATAAATATATACTAAGAATAAATTGTGCACCAAGTTGGCTTTATTTACAAGTAGGCAATTATGTGAACATGAAAGGAAATTTGAAGACTCGTCTTCATATGGAACGCTGAAGGCAACGCTAGTGAAACTTTCTAGCAATGACCATAAAAATTGCGTAACTTGTAGTAAATAACATAATCTTACATCGTGACGCGTTGAGGTTAGAGGGCGATTCATAATTAAACCGCGCATGCTACGTGGGTTGCTGTCATAACACCTCGATCTGCCTTTTACGATATGCTCCTGGCGTTTCATTTCCATGTCAGAAATGTTTCAGTACAGTTCGCCTCTTTCACACACGGTGCGTGAGTCGTGAGAACTACGTTATGCAATATTAATAATTATGAGATGGTGATTATACTGTACAGACTTTTGAAACAATGATCAGAGAAGGAAAACTTTCTGCCGTTAGGAATAACATTACTTCAAACAACTTTTCAAATAAGGGAATGGGACACAACCTTGAGGAAACCGATCAAGCTTGTCGTGAAATGACTACACCGATAGCAGACCCACACTTCAAATCCGCTTCAGAATTCAGACCTTGTTATCGACATACAGTGGAATGGGCTGCATAACACAAGGCCCGAAACATTCTGTAATGCCCAGAAAATGAAACAAAAACCAATCTGTACTTTTTATCGTCACTGCGGCTGTACATATTCGCAGAAAATGCAAACGAAGTTTGAACATAGGCTTGTCTACACAACTGATCACCAACATAATATTTTACGCTGCCCTGCAGGCTTAACTTCGATTGTGTGTGTTGGGTACACGTTCTGTCGTCTGTTTTATACCTTGGACGTCCAGTTATGTTTGTGTATATTATAAAGTAATTTCCACTCAACATCAACACAACTATTTATTACGTCTTTATATGCGTTAGATGGCTACATGCTTCGACAACTAAATGGTCATATAAAAAGGTAAAGTGATCCCGTTACAGACCCGGTGTGGCCCAGAGGGTGGGTAGAGGTATAGCTGCACTCTTCCATGACCGCGGCACTAGAAGGGGATGAGTGGTCAGCAGCACACCCCGACCGCACTTTACCTCCGGGAAAGACCCGGTACCCATTGTACTGGAGGCTGGGTGGGCCCCAGGGCCGGTCTGGACGGGCGGAAAATCTCGTCCCCACCGGGATTCGATCCCGAACCGTCCAGCCAGTAGCCAGTCGCTATATCGACTAATAGTCATATACAGGCCACTAAAATACACGAAATTAAAATTACACGTACCATTGCGAAGTCATTTTTCTAAAGTTACCTTACAAAAATGACTTTGCAATGGTAATTTTAACGTAACTGTACTTGTAGTTGTTTATAAGTATAGCTGTTTAGTTCTTTTGTTAACATTCGCTGAATAATCCGTATAATTTAATATGATACTTTTTTAGAAACAAGTGTTATGAAAGCTGTCTGGAAAGAATCCAATCATCCCTCTCAAAGTGAATTTACTTTGCCACACAAGTAGAGAGTAATCACAGAGTATATTAAATAGCAGTTACTAAACAAGTAATATTACGCACGAAACCTGGCTGAGAATAAACAAATATCCCGACTCTGAAGTAGCTGTCCTTGTCTTTATTTCTCTTAAAAAGACAGTGATGCTGTGTTTTTACCGTTTCAAAGAATTCTGCTGTTTCCACAGTTACGGCATTTCAACTAATGTTTTTGTGCATCCATTAATGCATCTATGCATCAGTTGCACACACAAGTCTGTTACAAACCAACTGAAATGTACAGATATTAATTACGCTGCACAATATAAAAATACAGTAAACAAAAAGCGTGATGCACTCAAGCAACTGTAAATAATTTGCCATTTTATTGCGATGAATTTATAAAAATGCCAAAAGTCGTCCATATGGATGTGGTGCACATGCTGTTGTATTTGCTGCGTCACTACTTTGCAGAATCTGTTATTTTGTTTCAGTTTCCATGAAGTTTCATGGAAGATTCATATACGTTACGGCTTATAGTACACAAATACCAAACATAAATTTTCGACAACTTTTTCAGGTGGTTCCCCAATAACAAACTTAATCGAAATCAGGTAGCCGGTTTGCGAGACAAAGCACGCACAGCGTCGGATAGGCCCAATAGATTGTACGCAACAGTGTGTGACTGTGCAGAGTGGTTAGTTTATTGAATAAGAGTAATTAAACAGGCAGGATATTTCACGGCACATGTTGCCCAAAAAGAAGGGCTTGGTATCAGGGTACACACGTGCAAGATTTAACAAAACATGATAATTTTCCCCCAGCGAATTGTAATTGATTCTCAGATCTACATAATTACAGTCATGTCTGGACCAGCTGTGTATCGCAGACCATTCAGAGAACGTATAACTACGAGGAAGCGTATATCTGACGCCCTGCTGGTTCCACAAGAAAAATAACGACTCTGTTCAAAGGACCGCCCTTTCTGTCAATGTACAGTTACTTTACGTGATTTACCAAGGGCTCGTTTCCGACATATTTCAATTGTTTCTGTATGTACAAACCTTTGAATCCTTTAGACAACGCCTGTTCAGCCTTTTATATTGTGTGGGAATCTTCGGCATAATTTAGTCTGCATGCGGACAACGTAAAATTATACAGCATGAGTATAAAAGCAATAAAACAAAATCAAATTCAGTTCGTGGGAACCGCGAAGAACGAGTAAAAAGTGTCATAAATGATAACCTTATTGAACAGGTATCAGATTTTAAATACTTAAGATACTTTACATCGGACTATACAAGTGATTTAGTAGACAAGCTACAGACATATTAACAAACTACATGACATTATACGGAGACATTTTGGAAAATAGGTAACTAAAGTAACAAAATTAAGAATTCACAGCGTCACAGACAAAGCGGCCCTGAAATTCGATTGTGAAGGCTGGGTGCTCAAGAAAAGAGATGAAAAAAGGCTGAAAGCATCACAAATAGAACGTGAAGACACCTACTGGAAATTACTAAATTTGATCGGGAAAGGAATCAATCCGTAAGGGACAAACTGCTTGTGCAGAACACTGTTCGGAAAATAGAATAGTATCAACAAAAAATGGCTACAACACTCACAGAGAATGGACACAAATAGGATACCCAAGCAGGCACTAAAGAATAAACCGAAGGGGAGGTGAAATACTGGAGGCCTGAGGAAAACGTGGAGGGACCAACTTCACCTTGAGGGCTAAGGAACAGGCACTACACCTAACCCTTCAGAGTTCATGATGATGATGATGATATAAAGATGATGATGATGATGACAAAATGAAGACTGAATAAATATACAGATCATTTTGTGTATAATTTTACCGTGTATTTTCTACACACCATGTGAATAAAATTACACTGATAATACAAATAGACTAATAAAATATACAACTCCTAATCTAGGCTAGGGTGTTGCTATTTTTAGCACAGTAGTTAGTAATGCAATGTGGGTATCCGTAAATAACTCCTCACAAGTCTTCGAAATTGCTTCGGCGTTATATCTCGGCTTGGCCTTGGTATTGGTTAAATGACATCTCTTTTCTGTAGTCTCTACGGACAACGCAACACTGTCGTGGCAATGTGTCGTCCGCTAGTTACCGGCTGAGCGGGCCTGTTTTTAGACAGGAATGAACAAAACCACTTTCACAGGAACTCCACAGACAAATTAAAGTAAGAAAACAAAGACAGGGGAAATGTCAATGTAAGAATGACAACGTACAATTCTACGTCACATCTTTCACATTTTGTGTGCGTGTATTGCATCAGCCTATCTTAACGGCTTGCAACAAGTTAGGGCACAGCTGATGACTATTTCTTATCATCATCGTTTTACGTTTGGTCAGAGGTCACGTTCCTTAGGCGCAATACTGATTATATCACTGTTGGTTCGTCGCGGTACAAATATTGCACCTTTAGTTATAAAAACCAGAGCTACAGAGTAACAGCCATACATGCAGGTCCACTTACACAACGGATATATGATGGATATTACTGGAAGAACAAATGAGAAAAACAAGGACCACAGAAATTCCATCGCAGGGCTGGGAATGACAGTCCATTAACTGAAAGCGAACGTTACAGAAGGAAGGAAATAACAGATACAAATACAATATAAAAGGCATGAAAATAAAATATTATGACATTTAGAAATAATGTCGAAAATCGAAACCCGCCGTCACTATATAACGAACGGCAGGTGACAGAGATGAGTGATAAGAACGTGGAAGGAAGAATTGTGATTCTTGTGCGTCTCTCAGGCCAGATACGCTTAATCCATATCGCTGCTAATGGACAAATAACATTAAATCTTACAGCAACTCTTCACACTTTCCGTGAATTTTATTGACCCGAAATCTATAATTCCATTTATCATCGAAAGTCTAACGCCCTGTCCGAACTTAAATTCGCTGTCGAGTGGGAAGTAAAATATTACATAACATACTGCACGTAATTCTAAGCATTTCCAAAAAAGTTTCTTTCATTCAAATTAAATATCAACAGTACGACAAAACACATGGCAGGTGTACGTGCTCTTATGATGAGAGTTTTGCTCCCGGTCTCTGTTATTGTTTGACTGATAATGCGTGCAGTTGTAACTGTCCAAGCTGCTGCAACAGAGAACATCTGTCGTGCCGAAAATCACCTTTCGAATTCCCCGTTGAAAAAAACCGCTGTTCATATTCAAACGAACTTTCGCGTATGCAGAACAGAACGTGCAATTAAAACACCAAAGAGGTCAATTTTATTTTTAATTGCACATACAAAATTACTTGTACTAGTACTTAGCGTCTGGACTTTGTCCGTCAATTGATATTCCAAACACACAAAAGAGAAGAGACAGGAGGGAAATCAACACAATGGTTCGGGAGGGAGAAGTTTCCGTTCTCAAATGGAAAGATCAGGAAGCCCCTCCTCAGATCGGCCAGTTATACCGCGCTATTCGGAGTCTCTGGGCGCAGAATAACAAGTCCAAATGAGTAGGTAGACTCCAGATGAAATGTGGTGGCACACGGTGACGCACGGGAGGGGGAAGTGAAGGGGAAACTGGCGAATGAAGGGGGTAGCCAGTACCCTTCACACTACCTCGGAACATGGTGTATCAAGCATTACTACCGCTGATGCGCACACCTCGGCTGCCAGTAGCCGATTGAACTGACGCCCCTGCTGATTTAAATGGACTCGTCCGTTTCGCCAAAAAATGAAATCTGGTTTCTGCGCGTGTGAAATCACATTTCGACTGGCCTCTACCTCCTGACCCTTCTATACGAGCATAAAAACAAACAGATTTTCGAAAACGCTGTTTATTCTTTTTGAACATTCTTAACACTAGAAGAGTGACGAAATCCCAAAGCTAAGAACCCCTAATACCACGTTATAACACCACAGAACTAAACTGTCACGCTTCTGGGTACTGCGACAGTAAAGAAGAGAATGCATCTTATAACACTTTTATGTACTGTTTAACACACCCAAAAGCAGTTCTGAAGAAGTACATAAAAGTGTCCTGGTAGTACTAATTAAAGTTAGTTCAAGCTTCTACTCCGGTCTCGCAGCACAGTATTGTGAATTTCTTTTCTGCCAATATAGTAGCCGTCCGCGAGGTAAATAAAAAATTCATCAGCCGAAACTGTAATTTCTATTTCTCCCGACTCTGACAGGTGGTTTCCAACAAGACTGCAGGACCTGTCCTTCTGCAGGACGAAATATGGTCTGCATCTTAAGTACGACCAACAAGAGAGGTCATACACATGGGCAGGCTAACGTCGGCACAACTGCCGGCTTTAACAGAGCACCCAGTTCTGTCCTTGGTCACGATGCATTCCTTCCAAGGAATCAATATTAACAGCGACAAACAAGCACACTGAACAATGTTTAGGTTGTGCAGTGTCTAATTTGAATAGTCACTGCAACTAAACTGTATAGAAGAAACGTACAGCCAGGACAACGGTAACAGGATAATGTACAACCGTCTTACATAATATACGTATTCTGAAAACCGAAAGAAATCAGGTGCAAGTGCGTCTTCAGTCGGGCCAGTCTAGCCTATAACAGGAAAAGGAAAGTAATTCTGGAAATAAGCAGAGAAATGTGCATGCAGAAACAAAATATAGGATGAAACACAATCAGCTGGAGAGTCTTATTTGTTCAAACACTTCTAGAGAATACCTGGAAAGTATGTGTGCTTAAGTGACGATGAAATCAACTGTTTTCATACTGGCGAGAACAAAGTGGTAAAACTGTATATATAATAAAAAGTAAAATAAAGTCCAACTGAATAAACTTAACAATAATCAAAATGGGCAAAGGTGACATGTAGGCCTACTCTAGAAGCAATGACTGCAGACATACTGCATTAGTGCAGTTTTGATGAAGACAGAACTGTGAAAAAATACTTACGCACTGACGAAACTTTTGAAGATTGAAAGCAACCAAAATTATATATATATATATATATTTATATGTATATATATATAAATATAAATTTCGGTTCTGTCCCACATTGAACAGACGTTTTCCATTACAAATATCAAAGCTGTATATCGAAACAATCGATGTTTGGACTAAAAATCATGCAACACAAGTAAGTGCAGCGTGTGGTCAAAATGTATGATGTTTGAATGTCATAGGAGGCGCATGTATGTGTATATATATATATATAAATTTCAGGTTCTATCCCACACTGAACAGCCATTCTTTATTACAAATATCAATACTGTATGTCGAAACAATTGCTGTTTGAACTGAAAATCATGTGACACAAATAAGTGAATCGTGTGGACAAAATTCATGTTTTTTTTAATGTCATAAGGCACGTGTACATATATATACATATATGTCAACAGTTGAGTTTTCAAGCATTGAGACAGCTACAAACAGGATGCTTAATGTATTTGTCGAAGGATTAATCTAATCCTATTAAAACAACGCCACACTCCATTCGCTCCGCGTTCTTGCAACTCCCATCACAGATTCACAGTTGTATTTATTAATAATTTAAAATGGATTTTTGGGAATTACAACTGTGATGGAGACAGGCCAAACAGTCTAATGAAGACGACGACGACGGTGGTGATGGTAATGATGAAAACATTTGTTTACATTTTCGAGCCGGAACCTCGACAGAGAATCTGATTAATCACCAAACGAATGAAACGCAACAAAAAATGATAAATGGGAACACGTACAATATCACAGAACACAATATGCACCTTTATGCTCTTACGTTCGTGACTGTATAATCTCTCTACAAAATTACGTCCACGCGGTATTACTCATACTGAAGCCATTCATGACACGTGACATCGGACGAAGCAGCACGTGAAATAGGACTTCCATATTATGTAAAAGGAGCAGACATGCCGAGTGGTAAATGAAGATGGAGTGTAACAGCAGTGGATGTTATTCTGGCTTTATTGTTTACTGATCGCTGTTAGCAATCGCACTGTAACTTGATTAGTGGGGAGCGGCCCGCCCTCATGTTGTAGTTGTATCGGTTTAAATCGAATTAACACCCATGACAGCTAGGAGTGCCGAACGTGTTTCAATACAGACACACTAAGGTTCAGGTATCTGCAGTAATGTACTTAACTGTTGTCTCATTTTAATATGTCCGGTCACAGTAATACATTACGTTAACACATTCTTTGACAGTGGGGCAAAATTCAAATTCATGGCAACGGCAGTAATAAAGTACTGAGTTATGAAAATTAGCACAGGAAATAGGCGTTAATATGCACTTTATATACATGTATATACATGTATAACGGTGGGATTAGAGAAAACGTGTCTGTGTGTAGGCCACGATAGCATAAGGGCGAATGGAAGGAGATGTCCAATCAGTCTCACCTTCGGTACTACATGCTGGTGAGAGCTGAGCTTCATGGTCCGGCTGCTTTATCCTTGGGGAAAGGGTCTCCGGTAGGCGGACTCCTGATTTGATCAGGATGTTTTGGAAAAAAAGACATTTATACACACATGCACACATAATTTGAGGGTTCCATGACTGTCTTCTGGGTAATGGAACGGCAGGTGCATAATAACACATAGAAGGAACGTCCCGTACAAAATTTTGAGGGTACTTTCTACTTATACGCTGATACCGAGTTACCAGACTACACGGCACCACAACACATAAGGCCACAATATAAAACTTAACTTCGAATTCGCTCTCTGAAAGACAAACACGAATCCACAGCTAAACTGTTTTATATTGCTGCAATTTGAATGTACAGACCGTCGAAGAACGTTATTCTGAGGAAGATACAGGCATACTATTTGGCAACAACAGGAGTAAAGTAAAGGCAAACATGACAGTTGTACTTCTTGTACAGGTTGGTCAAATCAAGACAGACAAAACAGGCTGAACATGTGTAAGGAGTGCTGAAGATAAACATAAACATAATGCTGGTTTGTTAACCAACGGGGAAGAGATAATTCCAGAGATTTAAGCATAGCTGTAATGATATTATTGAAGAGTATCTACCAGGAAATAGGGTATGGGTATGCAAACAGTACCACAGTGACTGAGTGCGGGATTCGGTGTCTGAAAGAAACAAACACTCCTTTAAGAGACGAACACGATTCAACGGCTCATGAAGACCCTGCGGGACGGGAATGCCCTGATTCTCGATCTTCGAAAACACATAACAGATACAGATATTCCGTAAACAATGCTGACTGCATCGAAGGACCAGCAGCTCAGACACTTTCTTCTATGTCACATTCACTTGATTAAACCATCACAAAGGAGACACAGAAATCAGAGTCCTCGTGTGGCATGACAACCGCACTGCATTAATTCCACACGATCAAAACCATGAGGATAAAACTGCTAAGTCCAGTGCAAAGGATAAAATATTGAGAACATTTAGAATATTAATTTACATCGACCTTTTTCAGTTGTGTTATGTTTAATTACGTAAATAAAACAATGAAGAAATGGGACAAGGAAAATGGATAATTTTTAAATTGTGCACGGATCCCGGTGGGAGCGAGATTTTCCATGTCCGTCCAGACCGGCCCCGAGGCCCACAGAGCCCCCTATACAATGGGTATATAAAATACCACCCACCCCTTCTAGCGCCGAGGTTCCGAATGGGTTGGAATTATACCTCCGTCTCCCCTCCGTGACAGCACAGGCGCGTCATAGGTTGACCTTTACCTTTACAAACGCTTAAGTATAATTCTATCTTAGTCTTGAAAGTACCTCGATAAACCGTAACACACGAATGGGATTGTGTGACATGGACGCAAACAAATCTGTACAGACAGAACATGCCATGTTTTACATACATAAGTTTCTGTCTACATAAACAAGGACGTACGTTCACGTACACAACAACGCGAAAGTATCCAAAAGATAAGTACATAATAAAATGAATACGTACGTTACATATGTCTACATAAAGAATTTCACGTACCGTACTAACAAAAGAGTACATAATGCACAATTGAGCTTAGGCAGCCTTTGATGTCACTGTGTTTCGGCTGACACACGGGATGACGACAGTGTCAACAGGAACGGCTGCAGATATTAAAAACGTACTGACACACGTGTATGTCAGATAAACTAGCCTGCAGTCTTTCAACAAACTGCATGCTCCATTTTCAGATAACAGTTCGTACGTCAAAGTCACAATTATTGTCATATCCGTACACACAGTCGGAGAGACCCGAGGCAACAGCGCCATGCCGAGCAGTATAGGTACTGCAGTATCGCCGTATTCGAATTAAATCGCCCTTGACAATAGCTACGGGCTGTCTAAAGCAGGGCCATCCGTGTTTTTAATTATGGACCACGTTACATGATCACAAGTCCATAAATTTGAGAACACGATCAATTTTTAGGTGGGTTCGCAAAACTGCGAAAAGCGGCTATTAGCTGCGCCATGTCTGTCAATCTGTACGCAGGAAACAACTCGGCTCCCACTGGACGGATTTTCATTAAATTTGGTATTTGAGTATTTTTCGAAACCCTGTCAAGAAAATTCAAGTCTCATTAAAATCTGACAAGAATAACGGGTACTCTACGTGAAGACCAATATACATTTTTTTGTCATACCGCGCTCAGTTCTTCTTAGTATGAGAAATATTTCAGACAAATTTGTAGAGAAAATCAAAACACACATTATATGCTCAATACATTTTTTCCCGAAAATAGAACCGTATATGGGAAAATGTGGAAAAATACTGTAGAGCGCGGCAGGCCACAGATGAAAAAATGGCGCATGCGCATTGCATGCTGGATATCTAAGGCTACACACACACACACACACACACACACACTCACACACACACTCAGGTCGTGTAATAAACGTAAAAGGTAAAGTTCAACACTGAACAGGCCACGAAGGCCCAGGGGGGGGGGGGGCTAGGGGTATGGCGGGACTTTTTTTTTAATTTGGGCGCTGGTGGGAAGGGGGGGGGGCAAGCCCCCCCCCC
>Ga0123354_10002848_pt1 | contig 23380 bp, 13 predicted proteins | sample TergutLab28metaG_2_FD_97872 | JGI IMG/M metagenome (GOLD analysis project Ga0123354, IMG submission 97872) | Labiotermes labralis P4 segment gut microbial communities from Petit-Saut dam, French Guiana - Lab288 P4 | ecosystem: Host-associated > Arthropoda: Insects > Digestive system > Gut ... | reverse complement strand
ACCTCGCAACTCGCGGGATTTTCTATTGCAGCACACATTTTAAAAATTCACTGTTAACAAAGCAGAAGCAGCACAAACCGCACGCTACCACAGCTGGATGCGTACTGAGTGAGGGGACACTCTGACACCAAAATGGCGGCGCTAGCCCCGCCGATTGCCTCGCCACGCCAAAACGTAAGTTACTTTCTGGATAGCCCTCGTACATACTCACACCTAAGGATAAGTGAGAAAAATTACATTGGAAGTGTGTCCTGTGAAAATTGCTTGTGAACACCCTTGGAGCAAAATGAAGCTATTGTCATAAAACTGTGAAATAGATAGTTTTCACATGTTAATTACACAAAATTTTCTTATAGGAATCCACTGAGGTGGAAGAAACACTATCTTCCGATCAAGTCAGGCCAATCCTTAACACACAAGTTTGTTTCACAGGGGCACTGTCTAGAAAGTCCATTGTGTGCGCAAAGGTGCATGTGCACACAATTGGTGGAGTTTTGTGTATATGATAGTATAATTTTCTGCATTCAATTACCTAATTTTATGTAATACCACTACTAACATAAAATATAAATAAATTTATTCATTATAAAGAAAACATTGGCTTCACAAGTTTATTGGGTATGTATGTATTGGGCCTCTTGTCAACCATGACATGGCACATCCTTCAGTCATGGATGGCAGAGATGAACTTCAGATGTGGAGGGTAACTCCAAGTATATTGGATAAGCAGCTGCAGACATCCAACAAATGGTGATCATTATCTGTGGGGTTGGGTGTGGGCTGACTCCCCCCCTCCCCCCACTGCAACTAACATGGTACAAATTGTTATGCAGGACATCTGTGCTCTGGTGAACATTAACAGGAAGGGACAATAAAATATCTGAAAAACAATGCAAGCTTCAAAACAAATAGAACAGGAATATTGGAGACTTGTAAGGGAGTCAGTGAATTTAAGAAGAGTTCTCAAGTCTTCCTTTCCTATACATTACGTTCTGTTATTTCTGTGTATTATCTCACAATGGACTACTTACATGTACAGTGGGTAGGCCCTCTCACTGCTGCTGTATGCAAGTGTGGAGCACGGATCGTAAGTCAAGTAAAGCCACACAGTGCTCCATATGGTTACCAGATGGAGCAGGAACTTCACTGGTTGTGAAACTGCAGGTTTGGTTGTGCCTTTGGCATTTTACCACTGACTTGGAGCTGCCATGTAATCATTAAGTCCCCTGTATCTCTGTATACCCATGTGCATTTGCAGACTATAAAGTGGGGAGTCATGGACTGTTGCTTGCATGGTAAAGGCTTAAATTGCGGACTGCTGGAGGAGTATAAATTGCTGTTAGGTTTCTAATTGTTAGAGAAATTGTAGAGGGGGAACCCCTGTCTACTGCCTGAAATAGGGTCATGTGGATGGGGCAGGCCCCTGATGTCACTATAGATCAGATGATTGTCATGGCTTTTCTCTATTATGACCCATTAGCAGGCTAACAGTTCTGGAGAGGAGAGCATATATTTGGCTTTTGCCCTTAACTGACCTGAGGTAAAAGTGATATTTTCTGTACTCTCGATTTGAATTTTACAGGGCGAGTGGAAGTATAGCTCCACACCTTCTTAACTTTTTAACGCCGAACTACTTCTAAAGACTGAGCTGTACCGGCTCTACCTAGAGCAACAACCTTGCCCTTGGCAAGACAGAACTGGTTATTTCCTCCCCCGTTCTCTTTTCCCAGGCTATCATCATGGGCTATTGGTGGCCCTCGCGGAAGAGAAAGGTGAAGGCGTTTTTCTTAAGCTTTCGTTATGGGATGTTTCTTTGAAGCATTTGACTTGGCTACAACTCATCGGGACAACAAGTTTCTTCTTTGGGCTGCCCGGCAGCAGGAGCTGCGTCTGATCATTCCGTAAGGGCTACGTAGACGTGCGGGATATGTAAACAAGTAACATTTGTTCTCGGCCACTTTGTTTCCTAAATGACATGTTGTGTTTTTTGAGTCAGAACATATCCCGAGGTCTATGTAGCGCCTCACACTGAACAGGGGGTTGGTGTACCTAACCACCCCGTAGGGTTTTGTTTTACATTTTTTGTTTGTGACGCGCAAGTCTATGTTGTGCCGTTGTATTGGAGCTTATGTATGTTGTGTTTTGACACACTGATTGTAGTGGCTGGCCAATCGTGTTTCTTGTTGTACAGTTAGGTTTTCTTTGTTTTTGGACCGGCGAATGTAGAGTGTTTTGTGCTAAGTCTGCCTGAGCATTCCTTGTACTGTTGTATTGTACGCTGTTCCCCCCGTGGCAGACTGACGCCGGATCTAAGAATCATATAAGATTGTGTGTGCTACGTATGTTACGATCGGCCTAGCCAGAAGTCCATGTTCACTTTGAATGTTACTATCTTTTGTTTCATGTGGCTAATTCACCTTTTGCGTATTTGTTTGCCGACAAGTCAATTATATTATCACTTGCTAAATTACCTCTGTCTTTTCCATTACACATACTGACCACCTACCACAAGGCCCCCACTAGTCAGGATTCGATTGCTCAAAGGGCCGAGGACGAAATTAGTGCCAGCCCTCGGGTTAATACACGCCAGGACTTTGTCGGTCGGTGGAAGGCCCGCCCCTGAGGGCTCAAGACGTTGTGCAGTGAGCCCTTTAGATTGCCAAATGACTTATAAAAACATGGCAAACAGTGTTTCGAAGTTTGGAGGCATTTTGTTCACTCCTCTTTGGTAAACTGCTGTGGCTTGCTATGCTGCAGGACCCTTGAAGGTCAGGCTTTCATTCAGGAGCCAGAATGTACCCCATTCACCCCTAAACCCCTCCACAAACACCGATGTATATATATATATATATATATATAGCCACTTAGTAACTGCATTTTTTCCAGCCGACTAATACGGTTGTGACACTGCATGCTTTGATTATCGCTCACTCTGGAGTTCACTGTGGGTTGAAATATCAACACTGACCTATGAAGCGAAAACTCTTTCTTGACCAGAAAGGTTGTCAGTGGCATACTGTACCCATATAATTCAGACAAAAGTAATGCTCAAAATTCGGAGATACTCACAAATATCGATGTTTACAGCTACAGATGGCCAACAGACCTGCCTCTTGTAGTGCTGGGGTAATCTGTAGGGGTTGTAGGGTAGTAACATGCAGCATACAGCTGTCAGTCTACTAAAAACATCTTGGGCACCCTCGAATAGCTGAAATTTCACATGCAGTTACATCGCAGCTTTAGATCTGTTTTGCTGTCACTGTAGAAGACGTTTGTATCTTTAGAGGTACTGTATAATGTTTCTGCAACTCTGGCCAGTCATATATATATATATATATATATATATTGCAAACAAGGTGGACGATTGTAGGTTTCAGAGCCATTGCCGGGAAAAAAATAAAACTTGAGGAGGAAGCCATCAGTGAAATTCTGGTTGCTGACACCACCTCAGAATTAGGTGCGGAGTCTAGCGATGTTGAAGACTAGTTTCAGGAAGAATAAGAAAAAGAAGAAGAACAACAACAAGCCTCAGCAGAAGTCACCATAACAAACACTGGCCAGCAAACCCAACTGTGCTGCTGTCTGTGTTCTTCTCGCAGCCAAAGAAAGGGCATGCAGTGTGCGAGATGTGATGTAGGTCAGTGCATGGTGCCTTGTTTCGCGGAGTATCACACAAAAGTAAATTTGTTATATATCATCCTCTTTGTGAATACTGTGTGTCATGATAAAACAGTGATCCAAGATGCCACAGACCTTATGCAACAGCCAGAATTATGTGAGTAATGAACTATTTACATAATATTTTAGATAATACATGTGATTCACAGGCCTAAATTTATTATAAAAATAGGTGAACATTTTTTCCTGGATTAACCAATTGATAAGCAGAGTGCAAAATTTTATTTCATTAAATTTGAAGGAAAAGTCTATGAGATATGTTTTTTGTTTCTAAGAGTAAGCATTAAAATTTAAAAGCCCCAGTAAAAAATTCTGGCAGGCAGTGTTGCTCGGAGGGATTTAATTCTGGCATCAAAGGGTCAACCTGCACACTGAATGGAGGTGAGAGGTCTGCCTCACAGCCTGGCTGCTTAACCACTGAATACGAAGCTGGGTCATCCAAAGAGCCAGTTTGGGACCCAGATTTATACCACGATCTTCAAGCAAATGACAAAAGGTAAACGCACCGCATAACAACTGTGAAGTTTTGTATACCATGATGTCTTATAATACAGTGTAGACAAAAAAGATTGAGCTGCTTTTATATCCCTAAGGCTCTGTCTGAGGAATGTTTGATGTCACACCCTTAAGTAAAGTTTGTGCTTGACTCCACAGCAAATAGTCAAGCAGGCATTACTAGAAGCTTTGGGATTATCTTCACTGTCATTCTCTGCCTTTCCATAATCCATTTTAAATCCTGATAATATACACCTAGGCCACAGTCAACCCTCAATGTAATAATGGTCACTGATTTTCTGGTGGATGCCTGGTAACCAGCAACTCCAGAGTACAGCTCCTTAGTAAATGGTGGTTTTGGCTATATAATGTTGAATGGTAAGATGAATTATGAAGTGGATAGGATGCTGAAAGAAATATGCCAGCATTTGCCTGGAGTGACTCAGGATGGATGACCTGTCAAGATACCCCATTTGTGGGCTAGGATTTTAATATAAAACTCTTGGATATGAATCAAATGCAAACCACTAGACTGCAATACTCTGTTTTGTTAGTGCTCCCACTGGCCCTTAATCTGATAAGTGGAGTTGTGGTAAGTCATAATACACTGATGACAAATGTTGCATTACTGACTACATCCTGGCAGTTGTCAGGTTTGTTATCTCTCTGATTTTCAGCAAAGGATACTCATTTTCTTATCTGCTCACCATGCACAGCTTATACAGCAGTTCAGAAATTATACAGTTTTCATTTCTGGACAATGCACACCATGCTGCATGATGCCTTGTTGAAGATGTACAGTATGTTCCTCCAGAAAGTTGGTACCCACTGCAAGGTCTCATAACCCAGACGACAGGATGCACACTGTAACCTACATTGAAACCTCAAATACATATATATATGGTTTGCAAGTATGTAGGAAGACTTGGCTGTCTGCATCTACAAGGCAAATTAAAATGTTGCATTGCTTCATATCACTCACTGTCAGCAAACTACATGTTGGAGATCAGGTCAGTTTCTTGGAGCAGTCCCATCACCCAACAATGGAAAGGCTGATTTGTTGTATTAGATCTGAGGTTCTCATGGTAGTGAATTTCATGACCCATGTCTCTGGGATGTGATAATGTGTAATCTGGTACATGATTACCCACATTTCTGCACAAAATACACTCCCATCTTTAGGGTAGAAGATGGATGCAGCAATGGATTCCTCTAATATGTTAGGAACCACCTACTAGGCTACATGGTGTTATGTCACAGAAGGCAACAATCTTAAGCCCTGGCATTCATGTAATCCTACTTTTCTCATAAAAATTTGTGTAAAGCAGTTCTGCCCAACATAATGGTCACTACCCCTAACCCCATGTTGGCTGAGGGAGCACTGTAGTATATGATGTTATTCTGAATGACATATTCCTCAAGATAGGGGTGTTGTGAATTGGTCTTTATTTAAATGCAGAGAAATTCTGAAAGTTCAAAACACATATTTGGAGAAATGGATAGTAAAAGGAAAATTTACCAGTAACTGATGTTATTCACTTCTGCATTCAGTAAATCACCATACATTTATGCTTTGTTATTACTGCGTGCAGTGGCTACAGGATTTTGTTCTGCAAGAGGCTGTTTTGAACTTGTATTGCTGCTGTTATTGTTGGCTGCGGAGCGACCACGACCACCTCTACGTCCACGACTCTTACGTCCTGATCGCTGAGGCATATTCTCACGCTTGTCTGCTGTCACTTCAAATGGTGAGTCAGAGTCAGGGTTTCCTACAGGTGATAGCTGAAACAAAAGTGTAAATTATCAGTCTGCAACTGATTCTTCACAAGTGGGAAAATAATATTAAAATGGTACTAAAAGAAGTGTGGAGTAAGGGTATGAACTGAATTCATCTCACTCACGATAAGGACCAGTTGTGGGCTCTGACAAACACAGTAACACAGCCTTGGGTTTGAAATAGTGCAGAGAATTAGACTAGCTATGCAAATATTACCTTCAGACAAGGGACTCCACTCCACAGTTCTTTGTGCTTTGACATCTCTCGTGAACCTTAATGTTAATGTACTGCCAATACAGAGTTTCCTGTGCAGCAGACCTATGTTCTGTAGTGGTCTCTGACCCAACAATGTACTTATACTATACTATGTACTTATAAACAATTAAAAATCAGATGATACTGCAATATCAGCCATTTACCAATTTTAAATGATTCATGACCATGCACTGATGATTCGTTATGAGAAATATAATGAATCATCAGTGCATGGTCATGAATCATTTAAAAGTGAAAAATGCCCAACACCCAAATATAACACACGCCTATAAGAACACGAAGAAGAAATTACATATAACCAATGCCACAATATGGATCAACGAAGAGAAAAAAAGTATTTCGCATAAATCTCATAATCAGCCATTTAAATTTACATTTGGCTGCAAGGACAGACAGGCTGTCCACAGGATTAATACATACAATATCAAAACCTATTTTAAATAAATGTTGTAAACCTACTGTTAATATTCTGTGTCAGCTTTGTGAGCATCATGATATATTCTCATTTAAGATTTTTGTACTACAGGCTTTAATTTGAATCACTGAAATTAAACTAAAGATACATAAGCTTTCATGGAGACTTCCTGGACAAGAAAAAAAAATTTCATTATTTTGGAGGCCATCCTTTGACCAAAACACAGGAATTTTGTTTTGAATTGGTGAAACTAACAATTCAACAAGGTTCCATCATTATGGGTATATGATTATTTCAACTGTGGATCCCATGCCAAAAGTGTCTAAAATCTCTTTGGAAAGTGTGGAACTGAAACATGCAAACGTAACCCCTCATGTGCATTCAGTTTCAGCATTCTGTACAAAGAATATGTCAGTATTTGATTAAATTACATGTGCTTGTGTGTGTGTGTGTGTGTGTGTGTGTGTGTGCGCGCCCATGCGTGTGCATGCGCATGTGTTGATGGTGTTAAGCTTTCCAGTCTACATTTCCAAGTCATGTCTGTCCTATTTACCTGCTGCACTGTCTGAGGCAGTGATGGTGGGGCTTGAGCTGGAATTATCTGCTGTGTCTGCTGTACACAGTTGCTGTTCTGCTTGGACTGCATCTTGTTTGGCTTAGAACGTGAGACCTGAGCTCCTGGATGGGCCTGTGGTATGAGGCGGAGAACATTCCCTACTGCTTTCGTGCGACCCTCACGGAAAACCTGTTCATATATATATATGCAGTTTGGAATGACAGCAACAAATTAAAATTGCATTCACAAAGATATTACGTTTAGATTATACAGGGTCCGACAGAAATCCCTGACGATTTGGCAACACAGCTGTGAGTGGAACCACTGGCATGGGGAATTTGTCCTTGAGTGCCCTTTTAGCGAGACTCAAAGTCAAACGAGAGTGTCCCTAGTTGCAATACTGTATTGTTGTGGGTGAGAAACTTCAGAGAAACAGCGTCTGCCACAAAAAGAAAACATCCAGGAAGAGAGCCTTCACTTAGAACTCCTGAGAACACTGAATGAGTGTGTCAGGCTTTTGTCAGAAGTCCTTGGTGATCGGCAAGCAGAAATGCCATTGCGTTAAGAATGTCTAATCATATGGTGTGCTGAATATTGCATGAGGACTTAAATTTCCATCCTTACAAAACGGTTATGGTTTAAGCAATAAATGATCAAGACACTAAATCGAAAAACTGTTTGTGAGGTTCTGTTGAACACTCTGGATAACAATGACCTTAACCATGTTCTCATGATGGATGAAACAAATTTTCATCTTTGTAGCAATGTCAATTCTCAAAACTGTCGCTACAGGGCAACCAACAACCCTCGCGATATTCACCAGAAACCTTTACATTCTAAGAAGGTGTGATGTAGCATCTTTTGGGGTGATCAGCCCCTTTTACTTTGAAGACGAGGCAGGCAGGGCAATAACAGTAAATTCAGCCCGCTACACTGAGATTTCTGGAACTGAAGTTGCAGAGACTTGATGTTGAAACTCAGACTCTCTGGTTTCAGCAAGACGGTGCAACGGCTCTCATTGTGAGGACTGCAATGCGAGTCCTCAACGAGATGTTCCCAGCTTGCCAGATCTCACAAAGAGGGAATATTGAATGGCCTGCAAGACTGCCCAATCTCAACACCTGCTACTCTTCCTGTGGGGATATCTCAAGCAAGGTGTATGAAAAGAAACCAAGGACAACAGTGGACTTGAAACAGAACATCAGGGATGAAGTGGCAGTAATTTCTCCCACCATGCTGTAACGAGTGATGCAGAACTTCCAGAAACGCTTGCAGGAATGTGTTGACAACAAGGGATGCCACCTCACAGACACTATATTCCGGAAGTGAATGTTGTAATTAAAATGTTTTGAGATAAAGATAATTTTAGTAATAAATTCACATAAAAAGATAAGTGTACTTTTCATTTTACACATATTTTAACTTAAAAATCATCAAGTTTTTCTGCCGGACCCTGTATTAAGGGAATGCTTGTTATTATTCAGTTCAAAATCCTGTCATCTTGTATACTATCACAAAACATAAAGATTAAAATAAAACAAAACTATAATCCTGCCCTTTTTTTGTGTGTGTGGGTTTGAAACTTCATCTCTTACATCAAGCAAAGAACAAAGATAGATGTCTGTATCGAGAACAGGGTACCAAGGAGAATACTTGGACTTAGGGGGAACAAAATAACAGGAATACGGAGAAAACTGCTTCATGATTCTTCCTCATCAAATGTTCAGGACAATTATACCAATGAGGATTAGATGGATGGCACATGTGATTTGGATGGGAAAGATGACAAATACATTACGTTCTAATGGGGACACCTGAAGGAAACAGACCGTGTGGAAAAATCTTGGATGAAAGGGTATGGACTAGGTTCAATTGGAAGGCTTTTGTGAATATGGTCATGAAACTTCAAGTGACATTAACCTTTAGCTAATAAGTTAGCATTTAGTTTAGTCTTCATGCCGATGGTACGGCGTTTATATTAGACAGCCCTTTAAATCGTTGCGCATTTGCCTATAAACATTTATAAATTATGAACCGAAGGTGATGAAACAATGAAATAATCTGCACTGTGTTGCGAATAAATCAGCGATATTTCAGTTCAAAAAAGATCCAGTAGAAACGTTTGGTGCCTACACGCAGGAAATTAATTTAAAAGTTTTATAATTTTCAATTTATTTTACTTACATTTCTGTTTTGGGCCTGATGTATGCACAGGAAATTTCAGTGTCAAGTTTTGTGGAGTTCTGCCTTGGTGTGGTAGTGTCAGAAACATCATCTTACTCCACATGCACACCATACATTCCCAAAACTTCACTAACAATTTTTTTCTTCACACCACTCACAGTTCACACGCGACATTTTAGCTGCGTTCCCGTCATGAACCAAGACTGACCAAACTTTGTCGAGTGCAGTTCCAATCTACCGACTTGCGCCATCATTTCCAGTATATCTCTCACGAGGAGGATTCAAGAGTCTCTACATCATATTTTCTTAGTCTGTCAAGGAAAGAGTAACTAAAACAAAGATATTTCAGCGGTTGTCTAAAAATGCATGAAATTCTATTGCCTAAATAAATGCTGCAGTTGCTCGATGCCCCTGCTTCTTCACTCTTGCTGTCCCAAACCGGTTCAGATATCCGGTTTGGGGACAGGAACCCAGCTCTCTTACGCACAGACATCACAGACTGCTGACTCAGAAAGGAATATTCAGTCCGGCTTACTATTACGAAGGTGGAACAAGTGGTAAAGCATTGAAATGCCATATTATTTCAGTTGGTTTATCGCTATAATATTTACAGATCAGTCTGTTTATTTTGGTACATCATATGGCAGTTGGAATTGTAAGCCCAGTGGAGTTTCTGAATGAAGCTTTTCACTTGCAGTAAGTTATGGGAAAATCATGACCTCATAGAGTTGCGCGTAATTACCTATATTTATTTGTATGGGCAAATTTATGCATCCTGTTTATCTTAGATTTCAAAACATCCTTCTCAAATAGGGCAGAAACTGAACTGAAATGTAACACAGGCATTAGAGAAAATTTGGCATTGGCATTTTATCATACTGACGGGTGGTACTTGGTCCCTAAATGTGTCTGTGTGTTGACTACAGGATCACAAACAGTAAATTATGTCACCAAGTGACGTAGAGCGGGATACACAGCAAGAAAATTCTTATACGACGCATGCCTTCAGGAAGAGACTTCTGGTAAAAGCAACACTTAGCAGAGTGCATGAAGCTTCACAGTGGGATGTGTGGTCAAAGTGCTGGGTGAACAAAATACGATCCACTGCTAAACGTATCTTGAGAAGGAAATGAGTCAGCTGCTTAGCATAAAAACAAACAGACGAGGTTTCGAAGATTGCAGGGTGGCTAGAAACTGCCCTTCTTGACGTGCATATGTACATAATAGGGTAAAGTGGCCGGAGCGTGAATCTGACCACAAAACATTATATAATGTGGAGAAAACAAGTGGGACTATAATTCTAAGCCTGTACATGACTGTACAGAACATTTAAATGGCTACAGGGCACCGATATGGAGCCTTCGTAGGATGCCGATTTAAAAGGATCTGGTGCATTAGTCGGATAAAGGTTAAAAGCAGGGAATTTAATTAGCATTGGCGCTATTAGGTTCTGAACAGGAACTCTGCTCCACAGAGTTGGTTGGTTTGTTAGTTTGTTCGTCAGTTAGTTTTAACTTAACATAATAATGTGTTACCATTCTCTGGCCAGCTTTGATGTATTCAGGATGTTTTATGAAACGGAAGTGAACAAGCGCTTTGTCCCCTGTGCGCAGACATTCTTGTGACATGGACAGAATTGATGCTGTTTGACGAATACTCCCACAATGTACTGGAAGAGACAAGGTCTCTGTTACCACAATTTACAGACTCAGTATGATGTGTGGTAATTGTCAGGCTACTAAGAGTCAAAGATACTCCAGGTGGATGACAGGAGGGAACAAAAATGTAGGTTATGGAGGAACAATAAGCTACACAAAAGCATGAAAATGAAAGTTATGGATTTTAGTACTTATCATCCCATGCCACTACAGAGCAAAGTGAAACAACAGTAAAATCCGAACAATGGATTATGACATTTTTAAAGAAGATATTGGAATCCGTAGTTCATTAACAAACCACCAAGAAAACAAAGAACTACTATGGTTTGGCCCTGTTCTTCAAGGAGAGAGATCTGTGGGATGTCATGATGCAGAGGAATAGGGTTTTGCCAGGTAGTACAAGATATCAAAGGAGAGAATCTGGTAAAGAACAAAAAGTAAAGACTGTGGGAGGACAGAACAGATGGGAGACTTTGTGTCAATCAATCAATCAATCAATCAATCAACTTGAAGTGAAAATGATGCAACAAGAATGACAAGGATATGAAGAGGGGAGAACATATGACTATAAAGTATTAGAATAAATGAATTTTGATATTTAATGCAGTAATTACAATGATAATCAACAATATGAATTTCAAGGCTTAGAAATTTCAATATAATTCAGAATTCTTAACTGTGCTCCAAGTTTAACAATACCCTTCAGAATCCCAGTTGCACCCTCAGAAAAGTAATTCAGGAACAATTCGGCTTACCCATGGCTTGATATCGAGAACTGATTGTCGTCGGATGATGAAGAACCAGAATCTCACCTTCAAACTCCCAACATGCACTAGGATTTACTGCTGGTGATACCATCACCATTCCCTTTCTAATTTGTGATCTCTTTATCTGAAAGAAAGCATCAGAAGTCATACACAGACGCATTCAAGGTTATACAGCTGGCGATCATTATTGAATGTGACACCATGCAATCTGGAGTTACATAACATTTCAGAGGCACCTGTTACTTCCATATTCAGAGTAGAAGAGTGATGATCAGTGTAAAATGGTATGTGGTATAAGCCATCAGGATAGTGACTGGCTGTGAATGGATCAGTGGCTAAAAATGTCAGCAGTACTACAATACTAATGAAGAGAATTATGAATTTCAGCATTTTTTTATGACAATGGAAGGGACGAATGATGAAGAAGTAATTACCTTCTTCAAAGCAAAGGATGCAGTCTGTCCTCCTCTCACTTCTCTCACAACCATGCGTTTTCTATGGATGCTCTTCACTGCAATTGGTGTGAAGTGCCCTAGTGCATCAGGTCCAAGGAGGAGAGTGTCATTCAGGCGGATCACACCCTTCAGGGTTGTTCCTGATACTACTGTTCCTACACCCTGTGTAACACAAATTTCACAATTCTGTTAGGAGATACCTCTGCAGGGTCAAAGGAGAGTAAGGAAAGTATGAAAGGGAAGACATATAGAAGGTGGCACTATCTTTGACTGAGGTTCAACCCACCTGAAGAACTCTTGTGCAGTGAGTCTTCCATCTAAACCTTAAGGATAAGGGGCAGGATTCTTATCCATTAATCAGCAGGTTTGTCTCTTTTCATGTATTTTCTGTGCTCTAAGTTGCAAAAATTCTGCATCAGTGATTTCCAAGTCTTTGCCGACACACACACACACACACACATTCTCCTTCCCTTCTACTTCTTCCTCCTCTGTCCTCCAAAGATTAGGTTCAAACCTTCTCCAAATTCTTATCCACACGCAAATGATATCCCTGTGGTTTTCAACAAAATTCACACAAGCTTTTGCAGTCAGGCATTGTTCATTCCATTAAAGTGTGTTACCCATTTTCCTCTGTAGTTGCCTATTCTTCCATTTATTAAACACATAAGTATTTCTTTGGCACTTTATATACCCAGAACTCAATACTACTTTCACACCATGCAACCACACTTTCTCCCTCTACAGTATTCTCGATTATTTCTTGGCTGGTGGCTGTATTCAGTATGTAAAATTTGAAATTTTCACAGCAGAAAGTCATCATAGTATGGTTTTATGGGTTATAACACTGTATAATCTGATACATGGACACCAACATTTCAGTGCAACATACTCCATCAATGCCACCCTGAACCTCGAGGCCAGTGTGGTTCTCAGAACATCGACAGCCACCTAACAGACAACACGGCAGCATATCCTACAAAACCACAGGCAGTATACTCCACATACATACGTACTGCATTTTTCTTCTTTTCCTATAATGGAATTTTATGCAAGGAAAAAAATGTGAGCTCACTGTGGGGTGGGAATGCAAATAATGTAATCATGGATATTTCACTGCAGTTCTGACAAGTTAACCTTGACAATATTAATCAAATCTCACTTACAGGTACCGAGTAGGTGTCATCTATTTGAAACTCTGCTGGCTCATCATCTCGGCTTGTCATTCTTGTTGTCAGCAGGTTCAAGAACATCTTGAGAAGATTCAGATTTTCTCCAGTAACATTGGAAACTTGAAATATCGGACACAACCTACATTACACAAAAATATACAAACTGTTGGTGTACAGTGGAATATCTTCAAGCACAAGAGATATCTGCACTGTAAAAAGGACAAAGCACTGGAGAGATTAGGTATGTGTACAAATGGGCCAACAACATTCCAACTGAAGAGGGTGTGGCTGCCTAATTTGTGAACACTTGGTGGCTTTCTGGGAGGAAGCTGTGTCACATTGATCAGAACTACAGAAGAATCTAAGATTCTTGCTTTTCTCTTACCAGTAAACAGAATTTCAGTGGCCCATACGAAATATCGGTCAGCAGACTTTAAAGGAAGAGACAGTTTGGAAGACCTAGGTAAGAATAATAATAAAATGGATCTTAAGATGTGGAATGAATTATATGATCCATGGTAGGATCCCATGGCAGGCACTTGTGAACAGTGCAATGAATTTTATGTTACTCATATCATGCATATTCTTACATACACTACATTAACGAACAAACGTATTCAATAAAATACGATAAATACAGATCACAAAAAATTCATGAGAATTATCAAGGTACGTGAAGCATGTGAAGTACACCACCTGGCATGATATACTTCACACGCCCCATCTGGACGAGATCCCCTCGGATCACTTAAATCAAGACATGTTTGTATACATACTTGAGACAAAATATGAACTGCTGGATCTTGAACTTGAAGAGGATCACTGTCACGCAATATGTATATTTTAATATCACAACACTGTAAATTTATACTTGTCAACTTTGTGTATTCTACAATTTTAATATTTTAATGATACCAGTGATGGTGGTCAGTGCCTAGATCGGTGTGCTGGACTTTCACTCCTTCATTCTTGGAGACTCCCTGAGGACGGCACTCCAGTGCAAAACATGTAGGAGTTTGGTACTTGTCATGAATTATATTTTATGATTTATATTTTATTGTATTTTACTGAGTGCATTCGTTGGTTTATAGTGAGGGTAATGAATCTTTGAGTGCCATACAAGGCAGGGAATTCCTTGACCAGCCACATCATGTATGGCTTCTGAAGGACTCTGCTGTACAGTTACTTAGGTGGCAAACTACAGAGTTAGGTATGTTTGAATGAAAGTCACTGAAAAATCATATTTTAGCAAATCACAATGTTTCGCATTTATCACACAAATTAAGTGTCACTGATGTACTGAAGAATGCCTTCACATATCAATAATTAAATATCTATATATATTCACTGTGGGCCGGGTAGCTCAGTCGGTATAGTGACTCGCTACGGGCTGGACGGTCTGGGATCGAATCCCGGTGGGGACGAGATTTTTCACCCGTCCAGACTGGCCCTGGGGCCCACCCAGCCTCCTGTACAATGGGTACCGGGTCTTTCCCAGGGGTAAAGTGTGGCCAGGGCGTGCTGCTGACCACTCACCCCCTTCTAGTGCCGCGGTCATGAAAGAGTAGAACTATACCTCTACCCACCCTCTGGGCCACACCGGGCCTGAAACGGGATCACTTTACTTTATATATATTCACTAACTAGGAACTTACTAGTTTACATGTACCTGTGCATGCACACACACTGCTTACACAGAGAAGCAGTGAAACAAGAATTCTTTCAAGAGATGGAGAAAATGAAGAGGCAATTTTTATCCTATGGTCTGAAATGCTGACACAGGTTTATTATCAAATAGAAGTCAAGAGGAAGATTGAACATTCTTCAAGTTAGACTTTCAAATTTTAAAATAGGTGCATAATCTGTACCTTTATTTAATCTCACCTTTCAGACACAAAATTTGTAGCACTGACAACCACATCATCAGTGTACTTAACCATAACAGGTACCTTCCTACAGCCAGGTGACTTCAGTATTCGTACCAGAAGTCTGAGTGTATCCTGCAGTACATTTGGTGGGCACATGTCAATTTTTGTTACCACAACAAACACAGGCACACTCAGCGCAAGAGCTAGTCCCAGGTGTTCCTTCGTCATGCCCACTATGCCTGCATTTGCACCCACCTGTAACATTATATAATAAACAAGGTACAAAATGTACAAGTAATAATTCATGTACAGTTACTCCTTCTGTTTAATGACCATAAGAGCTGTAAGACTAATAGAACAAGGATACTGAGGGTAAAGAGTGGGGTTATTTGTTTGGCATTCCTTATTAAGTAAAAAAAATAACAGAAATAAAAATCTTATGTGGAGACCAAATTCATGAATCTGTCCATCCATGACCTAGCATCAGTGACTAATCATAGTATTTTCATTATATTTGGCACAGGAGTTCTTTACAAAACACTGTTCAACACAAATGTGAGTTACATGAAAATTGGCTACACAACAGCCACATAAAAGAACTTGTACCCCTACCTTACATATTTCTTGAACCATATGGGTGAAATTTCATATAACTTCATCCAATGCTGTAATGGACAATGTATGACATTCTGACAGAAAAGTGCCTCAGTGAACTCTATGTACTGTCGTGCAGTGGACACCAGTTGCAATCTCGCAGCTCTTTGTTGTGTATTAGTATTAGTACTTTTTACAAAATAAGAACTGTACTGAAGGGAATATAAATCATATAGTCTTCAAATGGTTGGTCTGTGGTTCAGACAGGGTCTTCCGCTTAGAAATTCAGAACTGGTGCAAAAAAGAAGTTGTTACCACTGCTTGAGAGGTTCAAAAAAATGATACAAAATATCTTACCATAAGCATCCCAAAATCAGGAGCATGACCAGTCATTCCAAAGACTGTGGTCTTTAGGTAACGTTCATGGCCTGCCAAGTCGATGAATGTTATCACTTTAGATGATTTCTCACAGATTTTCACCCAGTCTAGAGACCCATGCTCTGGCTTGTTAACCACATTCCCTACACAAAAGGTAATGAAACATCAGATGATTTTCTGCTCAATGAAAATACAAATGACCATCTTACTTAGTTAAAATAATACCTACCAAGGCTATCAAAGCCCAAAATATCATTCCCAACAGAACTAGTACGTCCAGATTCCATTTCGTGTTTGTGGCGAAACAGCCTTTGTCGAGCATGCCCTCTTCCGTTGTCCAACTCTCCATGTGTCAACACCCCTAACAAAGTAGATTTCCCAGCATCAACATTTCCCACAACAGCCACCCTATAAACATAGAGTCACTTCCATGGTTAGTTCAATAGTTCACTATCTCTATTTATTGCAGGACAAACATTCATGTCTTAACTTTCATATTTTTCTTTCCATGCCCTGTGAAATTAATTTCAAACAGCACCAAACATGTACTGTTCTATATATTGTACATCTTACTATTAATTTGGTCCTACATGTTTCAGCACATTCAATATCTTCGGAGAATGTACAACGATGTTGTTAAAATGTACAGCAATAAAATAGTTCTACAATAATCCTATACATCAAATCTGCAAGTTTTAGTTAAAATATACAGCATTTAAAATATTATTATAAAATGATAATACAGTCTGTTATTGTTTACAAGTTGTCTCTTTTACAATTGTTCTAGAAAAATCTATTTCTTTCTGGTCCGAGTTGGATCCTGTCCCCATATGTTGTGTCTTGCCAGTTGGGAGTGTATGATAATCGTAAAACTATTTTACTACTGTACGTTTTAACAGCATTGGTATAAGCTCCCTGAAGATGGTGACTGTGCTGAAACATGTAGGACCAAATAAATAATAAAATACACAATATATAGAATAGTACATTTACTGGTGTTGATAAGAATTTGTAATCCATTCACGTCTTACATGACATAAACCTAAAGCCAATGCACATGATCACTGTAACATGGCAGCTACTTCCTGAACCAAGAAGGCCACTTCTGCTTGTAACTTAAAAATACAAGCTTCCTAACTTCACTGCACTTCACATTGTGTGGCATAACTCATTCTTTAATAACCTTACAAGTGTGTTACTACCACTTTTATTATTACCTGATTTCCAGGAAATCTTGCTGATCTACCCTGCGCCTCACTAAATACTGCCCTGTAACACCTTCTGCCACCTTTCTCTGCCTTAGCAACACACAGTCTGCATCCAACGTAGCAGCCAAAGACTGTAAAGTGGCCACTGATGCATCATATTCATCTTGCTTCAAGCCACTTTCACTGCCATCTGAAAATTAAAAAAATTCTTGACATCCTTACACATGAGAAGATAACACCTGATAAAATAAAGCTTTCCCTGGCTACACCATGAACACATATGGGGGAGTGGAGGTACAGCTCCCCTCATTAACCTCAGCAGTAGCTGGAGGTGAGCTGTTAGTTTCACAACCCAGCCACTCAACCTCCAGGAACACAGTCCACAGTACCTACTCAACAGGAAGCTGGGTGGGCCCCAGGACTGGTCTGGACACTTTGGAGAAATTAAAAATATCTATCGCCTGCTGGGAATCAAAACAGAATTCCTTAGAGGTCCAGACCATAGCCTGGTCACTATACCAACTACACTATCCTGCTGCAGTTCATTAACTTACCACAAATGTACCTATATTTCAGGAAACTTTTCAAGTTGCTGGAATTAGATATCTTATTTAAAAAAGAAAATTAAATTTCGTAGGCAAGAAACTTTTCAAGTATTCAGAAATTTTCTCAAATGATTTTATTTGCAAACTCAATAATCCTATTGGCAGCCACAACAGTATCATACTATAATTTCAGTAGACTTTGTGCCAGGAGGGGGAGGAAATAAATATAAAGAACACACTGTTACCAGCTATCAGTACACATACCTTCACCAACACCAACATCAAAGATGGTTTCTCCCCTCCCGTCTTCTAGTCTCTCCTTTAGTCGTCGTTGCAGTAGATCATACTGCTTTTCGTTTGGACTTACCAGTGCTGTCTGTGAAAGAAAGACAGTATAACTGAATGTTAACACAGCAGAATTTTCTTATAACAGGATCCCCTGACATATACAACAAGAGGATATGGGCAGGAAATTTGAAGAGATAAAAAATGCAAACAAAGTTTCAGTCAGAAAACCTAACAGAAAGAAACCACTTGGGAGACTGCAAGTAACCAATTCCATGGAGCTAAGTCCTTTCCTGAGAAGCTACCAGGTCCTCAGCTGGTCAAGAAATTCCCCACACTTTATGGAACCCAAAGGTTCATTACTGCATGCACAATAGCCAACCACTGTCCCTATCCTGAGCCAGATTAATCTCGTCAAAGCCCCCATCCCACTTCTTAAAGATGCATTTTAATATTACCCTCCCACCTATGCCTAAGTCTTCCAAGTGGTTCTTTTCCCTCAGGTCTCCCCACCAAAACCCTGTATGCACCTTGCCTGTCTCCCATATGTGCCACATACCCTTGATTTGATCACCTGAATAATTGGAAGACCACAAGTTTAGCCATAAAGGTAATAAACTGGTTCATTACAACTATAAGTGTGATCATGTGATCTGAAGTGTCTTTGTTCAGACAGCAGTTCAGTGGTAGACTCTTCTGAACATGGTAACAAAACTTCAGTTCCATGAAAGGCAGGAATTTACTGCATCAGGTAAGCAGCTACTTGGCTTCTTAAAATAGGCCCTCCTGTGTGGAAGTGGACACTGAGGCCAAACAAAAAATACCCATTACACACTAATCCTTTGGAAATATAAAGTGTATTAGGTATTCAATGCTGTCTTTCTTCTTGTTCATGTAATTATTTTGTGAACATACATAAATACTGCACATACTTTAAAGTGTTTGCTGAAAAACGGATCACGTCCCAACGGTTAAATAGAACACATTTCCTTTCCCGGCCAAATTACAGTGCACAACATTCGTGAAAAAGTCATTGTATATGAGGTTCTCACTGTAATGAACATTATTACAACTGGAGTTTTGTGGGATGTGACTACATGTAACCTGGTAACTAGATATCCACAGACTCGAGAAAACTGCTGTTTTTCCAGGATAACTTTCTTCTGGAGGCAGTGGGTTCCTTTGAAACATTGGTACCCATCTACCAGATACCAAATTACATGACATCACATTCCAGAAGATCACAGCAGTAAAAATTCACTGTGTATTTTAAAAGAACAAGGCTAAAAATAAAATATCCAGTTTCACCTTATATGTGATGAATGATATACAAATGTAATTTGCAGGGGTACTTGCATTACCTTCATTCTTACAGAAGAGTAGTCAACTGCTGGAGGCACTGGTGGGTCTTGTGCTGCAGAAAACATAATCGAAGTTTCCTCTGCCTTTGTTGGCGTCTGATCCACCACTGCTGCCATGATCTATTTTCCTTTTATACCAAGAACAACCGTACAGCCACCTTATCTGTAGACCATTCAGCCGTGTATTCGATATCCCGTATAAAAATCCAAAATAACTCCTATTCTGCAGATTCTAGACATTCCTATCATGTGCAGAAGTCTTAAAATATGGATGCTGCTTCAGTACTTGAGACCGTGTATGGTGGAATAATTATGCATTTAATGCTTGTAAGTTCCGACACTAATGGTCACTCTGAAAGTTAAAAGAAAATACCTGTTAGCCGAAACAGGAACTTTGTAAATGAAATCGTGCTGGTAACTAACATTTTACAGCACAGTGGTCACTATACGTACCACCTGCTACAACATTAAACAACATTCTGCATTCTGTCCACATAGTGTATCTATGTAGTAGTATCAAGAAGTTCCCAGAATTGTGGCCTTGTAGTTAAATGAGTTATGATACAGCAGAGATGCTGCAGTGTGTGTTGCCTGTAGCCTTAAAGTGGCTGCACATTGGAACCTGTTACATGACACAGCTGCTTGAATGGAGGTTTGTCCAAGCTGTGTGGTGCAATGTCTTACTTCGAGCCAAAAGCCAACATCATGTTCATGTGACATCTAGGGAGGAGTGCTTCAGGGAAACTTTAGACTTTGTGAACTGTTTATGGAGACAATGCTCTTAAAACACAGCTGTGTATGACTGGTACAAGCGTTTCAAGAGTGGGCGGGAACTGCTCAAATACAAGTCTGGCAGTGGGAGACCTTCCATTTCTGTGAACGCTGAAATAATTTCAAAGGTGAAGGGGCTGGTGCATGCCAACTGGCAGATAACCATCAATGAGGCTGTGAATGAATTGGGTATCTCATATGGATCAGCACAGGCAAGGCTGACAGAAGAACTACAGATGATTTGAATGAGGTGAGATGGATTCTGCACCACAACAACACCCCAAGTCACATGGCTATCGCAGTGCAGCAGATCTAACAAGCTGCACTCACACTGCAGTCACTGTATTCACCAGACCTCACACCCTGTGACTTTTGGCTCTCCTTGGACTAAGAATAGGGCTTCAGAGCCAATGTTTTGCAACACTCAAAGACACAAAGTGCATTGCAACAGGTGGACTGTGTGCCATACTAAAGGAGGCTTTCCATGAGTGCTTCCAAATATGCCAAACATTGCAGCAGGTGTGTGTGAGTGTGCATGCACACACGTGCACACAGGCGATTAGACTGGGCAGCATTGTGTTTCAAATATTTAAGTATGACAACTGAATTACAGGAACTTTTTGAGACTCCCATGTATGATTCTCAGAAAAAAGAGTGATTATTTCCCTTAAGAGCATTAAGAAACTGCTGCCTGTGACTGAGATGCAGTGTTTTCATGATATATATGAACTAATTCTTAACTATTATGTATATAAATTTCAGGCTTCAAAGGGGTTACCCACACAGTAACTGCTGCTCACTCTCAGGGTCACTACTCTATTCCTGGATATGAATAGAGGGCAATCACACAAAAACGGGTAATAAACTTGGGTCATTCCATGCTCTGTCATTAAACACATGAAGACAGCTGAATTTTCTTTTTTTTACTGCAATGGAACTTTGTCTATTTAGAGGTTCCCAATACCTACATAAAATCATGAGATACTACACTAACCCAGCCATTTTCTAGAGCCATCATGCTGAATATGGGACATGGATCATTCCTCACTTGGTAGTTATATCAATATATATATTCAACCATGATATTTGTATCTCCAAAAGATATTACTATACAGTATAAATATACAAGAGACAATAGAGGATTACAGGTGAGCATAATATGGTAAATCAGTCCCGTTACAGGCCTGGAGTGGCCCAGAGGGTTCCAGGAAGTTAAGGTTCCCAGATTTCATGATGACACAGGATGGTGGTAAGGTTGTGAGCCTTACGCACCGGCCGCCTTTAACCCCAGGAAATACTCCTGGTACTCATTTCAGTTAGAGGCTGAGTCGACCCCAGGGCCATAGTGCGATCAGAAGGATTTTATGTCAATGAAAAATTCCAATGACACCAGCTGGGATCGAACCAGTGACCTTCTGATTTGTAGCACAGCATCTTAACCACTGTGCTACCACAGTCCCCGAGCATAATATGACAAAGCTATAAAAAAAGATGAATATATATATATATATAATTTTAAATGATTCATGACCATGTTGCATAGCAGTTGTCAAACTGACAACTGCTATGCAACATATAGCACGCTGCTCTTTAATCTAATGTCTACATCTCGACACATATTTTGCTGACCCTGCTTACACAATGTATCAGTACTCCCTGAGGACGACCCCTTGAGGGCTGAAACACATAAGAGTGTTACAGTGTGAATAAAGTGGTGTAAACATACACATTGCATAAGCCAGACTTTTATATAAAATAGTGTCATCAGTGCACAGATATGGACAAGATAAAGTTGAATATAATAAGTTTTTTTTAATGTTATGATAGATAATTGTGTTTAAACCAAGTGTTTATAGTTTCAAAGACTGTATGAGTATTGGCATTAAATTTGGTAGTGTTTGAGTGAGTAAAGAGTATACTTGTATCATCAGCAAACAAAATAGCTGTAGATTTATTATTTGTAAACTTAGATAAATCATTCATATACTGTATAGAAGAAACAGCAGGAGACCCAGGATGGAATGCTGTGGGACACCGTGTTTGATCTTTGCCCACTTAGAGAGGGTGCTATCATGATGTGTTGTATTATATATTAAAACTTCTTGATATCTGCCTTTAAGGTAAGACTGATAGAGTGGTTTATCTTTATCAGCTATTCTTAAGTTCCCAGCTTAGACAGCAGTATATGTCATGATTTACAAAATCAAGGTTTGTTTGAGATCAAAGAAGATACCTGCCACTATTAATTTATTGTTCAAGGCATTTAAGACTTTCTTAGTTTATAAGTGGCATTTTTGGTTGCTAACTTAATATGAAATCCACTTATGTAAATGTTCCAATAGTCTTGTTTGCATTACTTCTTCAAAAATTTTTGAAAAAAAAATGCTGAGAGATATTGGACTACAGTTACATATGTCTTTTTTATTTTCTTTTTTGTATAAGGGCTATACACAAGTACAAAATTATGCAGTAAAATTTGCTGTAACCTGACTATACTATGGACTGGATTTCCAGGCAGGGGAAGGATTTTTATCTTCTCCAAAATGCCCAAACTAGCTCTGGGGCTGAAGGTATGAGGGGTTCTTCACCTTAAGGGTAAAGTGACATGTGCAAGATTTGCCCACTCACCTCCATCTAATGCCCAAGTTAATGAGTTGATCTATCCCTATTCTGCACCTGCATAGCTTCACAGCATGCCTGATTCAATAAATGACAAGACAGGAAATGTATGCATAATGTAACATCGAGGTGTGTTCCTGCAACCACTGTTGCTGTGGAAAACCAGTTAAGTATTAAATACGTGCCTGTAGCCTTAGTTATCTAGCATGCACAGCGCATGTGCCATACTGTCATCTGTTGCCCATATGGCTCTACAATATTTTTCAGTGTTATCTCACATATATTAGGGGTGGGGGGGGGGGAGTGTCTTGTGATTTTTTT
>Ga0123354_10002847_pt1 | contig 23384 bp, 11 predicted proteins | sample TergutLab28metaG_2_FD_97872 | JGI IMG/M metagenome (GOLD analysis project Ga0123354, IMG submission 97872) | Labiotermes labralis P4 segment gut microbial communities from Petit-Saut dam, French Guiana - Lab288 P4 | ecosystem: Host-associated > Arthropoda: Insects > Digestive system > Gut ... | reverse complement strand
GATTCAACATCACGAAATTTCAGACTACTATTACCGGCATCGCAAGTTGTTTTCTTATATAACTTTCTCCACTAAACTCTGTATCCAGGTTTCTTGCCCTCCATGTTTTACACTTCTGAGGCTTGCAAATAAACATACATGAATGATTGTTACCCTTACGATTCTAATTAACTTTACAGCATAACACAACGTTGCTAAAAAAAAGTCTTTTATTCAAACAGTTTCAATACTCGAAGCATTTCACTTTTCAGTCAGTCGATCGGTCCACCATTCAGTATTCCAGCATTGTCTCTTCATTAGATTCTTATGTAAACCGACACTTGAATTGTTGTAACTTCGGATTGAGTAGCATCACTTACAAATACATACATGATTACGCACATCTGTACATTCCAACACCATACTCAAAAATCAAAATATCATGTTTATAATCCACAGCCAGTTGCGACTGCATTACAAATTTGATGTTTGTTAGACCGCACATCATTAGAACAACGATGTAAGAAACCAACAAGATGCAACAATTTTCGTTCATTGATCTTTTTATTGATCTATTTGAATCAGCTCTACATGTTTCGGGCGAAAAACTCAGCCATCTTCAGGAGCACTTTTGACTGTATATACAGCTTCGGTAAAATGCACCGATATTGCTGCCGACCGGTGACATGTTTCCTGTTTAATGGGGGGGGTCCTTTCCCAAGGGTACAGGGACCAGGACCTAACGTTAATCACTAAACTTCATCTAATGCAGAGGTTAGGAATGAGTGGAGCTGTACCTCTACTCCACTCAATGCCTTTGTAACTTTACCTCGCAGAGAAGAGAGACCGTGTCCACTATTAAAACGGAGATAATCGGCATCTATTGGGAGATAGTAATACAACATGCGGTATTTCTTAATGTTGCAGGCTTATATATATATATATATATATATATATATATATATATACCACAGGTATTTAAAACAAGAACTACACATATTAATTCTTAACCTAAGTAAAGGTAAATCATTCCCATTATATGCCCGAGGTGTCCAGAGGGTTCCAAGAAGTTAGGGTTCCCAGATTACGTGACAATGGTCCAGGATGATGGTAAGGTTGTCAGCCTTACGCACCGGCCGGTTTTTACCCCCAGGAAATACTCCTGGTACTCATTTCTGTTAGAGACTGAGTCGACCTCAGGGCCATAGTGCGACCGGAAGGATTATGTAAATGAAAAAACTCCAATGACACCATCTGGAATCGAACCAGCGACCTTCCGATTTGTAGCACAGTACCTTAACTACTGGGCTACTGCGGTCCCCGCTTAACCTAACTACCAGACGTATTTCTTTGGTACAAACAGTGAACTCCTATGGTGCTCACATTTTATTTATACTTCTCTGAGCTTCGAATTCATTATTTAACATTTCCAAAGTCAAATTTTAAAAAGGACAGATTATAAGTAAAACTAAATACGAATTATTTGTTGAACGGCCACTTATTCACAACAAATAGTGCCGTCTCAGAAACGTCCAGAGCGCGATGTATCCGGCAAAGTAAACAACAGTGTTTTAAGATCCATTTGTTACTTTGGAAAGCTATTCTAGGCAAAAAAAAGGCTAGTATTGAGTGTAGGGTCGTTGATAAGGCTGTAGGCGTCACTAGAATTCAAGAAAGCGTTCTCAGGACAAAGATAAGCTGATGACGCAGAAAAGTGGTTTTAACTTCGTCCCACGTACTGTACCTAGCCACAGCACTATCATCTCAGGGTGGGGTGTTGAATCCCGAGGATTCCGCCGCAAATTCTCGTTTCAAAGCAGATAACTGGTCCGTCCAAGGACAAATCAGGTCAATAGTATAGTCCTCGTGAGTAATACAGGTACATGGCTAATGTTTTTACATATTATTTGATATATTTCACATATGTATGTGTGTCAATATGAATAAAAATCCAACCAGGTGCAACAGTATGCAGATATTTATTTACTGCAAAGTCACTCTACATGTTTCGGGTGTCACAGCACCCATCGTCACGAGTACTAAAAACTGTAACCGCAGCCTCCGGTACAGGTCATAATACTGGTACTGGGACTGGTATGTGTGTGTGTGTGTGAGAGAGAGAGAGAGAGTGTGTGTGTGTGTGTGTGTATGTGTGTGTGTGTGTGTGTGTGTGTGTATGTGCCCTCGACGTTTTTATATTTTCGTTGTTGTTAAAATCGCATAACCGTACATAACTTCACTACACCTGCCAATATGTAAAGTACAATCGTATGGCCCCTGAACCGATTTATTTACTAGAGAGGGCTAAATTCTATCCCAAGACAACAGCGACTGCGGTCCGAATTTAAGGGATATTTTTGAAATAAACAGCACTACATAGGGGGACGTTTATGCACATAAACAAGTAGAATATTCATGTAAACTTGCGTCCTCGGAATTTTCATTTTTGACTCACAGCCCATTTTGTTTTGAAATGATTGGTACACGAAATAAAGTGTGAAACCGTATAAGTGGAAGTACGAGTATTTATTAATAAATTGCTGACTCCAGGGTTACGGATCACTGTTCTGACTACGAAATACAAAAGCAGCTCAACTTGGAGTACCGCGCGTCCCGTTAAGAATGCCCCGAATTAACAAGCACCCGCCTACTTGGGTATATCATTAAATCTCGTAACATGCCTAGTAATTTCAAGATGATTCCATAAATAAAAATCCAAGGGGTTTGATTCAGGTGATATTTCAGGCCAAGCAATTGGTCTGTTATACCTCCGGGTATAATTTTCCATTAAACGCATTTAAGAATGAGACGGCTGGTCTCGTGGAAGAGAACTGCGATGCGGACCCAGCCGTTGAAATCTTGCGGAGCTTCTCATTACTGATGAATCCTACCCCGGAAATAAACCATCCAAAAACTATCTCTGGAAATGTTCAGCTAGTTTTGTACATATATTATGCCCCACAACAGGTGGTGCTGTGTATTTAAAACTAAAAATGTCTGAATTCATTTCCAGGATATGCGAAGAGAAACTGCCCTGTAGGAATTCTAAAATTAATCACGTAACTTGCAGCTAACAATCCTCCTGCAAAGGAAATCAGAAAAGTCTGCAATAAGGGCAGGAACAGGTTCAACGGCAAATGTCAGTGATCACTTCCTTTTCAGCATCCAATAATAGTGATATCGGCACGGTTAGGAAATGTAAGTAACTGGCCAGTTATTTAGTGTATGCACATATGTTAGAAACAACCCATAAAACCCGGTTCTGTTACACTGGATTTTGGTGCCGTTACTAAGATACAATGACACTATTGATTATCTCGAACACCGGATTGCCACTTTTTAGCACACAGATTTTAAACGATACAAAAGTTAGTTTTAGTTTCTAACTTTCTTCTGAGTTCAAGCAGGGACGCGAAACGAGTATGCGCATAGTACGGGTGCGAACCCGCGGGCGCGAAAAACCGTAAAATAGGTCTTCATCTGGTGGGTTTATCTAAATTAAATTTGCGAAATTCGTAACGACTCGGCACTTTCATGTAGATTTCCCTATATGGATTTTCATGAAAATCTGTTAAGCGGGAGTCCTCGCCTGACCCGAAATGAGTTAGAAATCTGGCCGAACGGGAAAGCCAACGTGGGTAGGGTCACAAGGGCCTCTGGCTTACTTGTACAGGTATCTTAATTTTGGGGCGTTATGTAATCCAAGCCTCACCGGGGCAGTTAACATTTCACAACACTTGTACAAGTACATGTAAATGTACTGCAATGTTTCCCACAAGGGTGCCTTGAACGTGTGTTATAATGGAAGTTAACGGAGGCCTACGTTGAGTAAGCATGTAACTAACTTCTTCAGACTGCGACTCACAGCACATTAAAACTCAGAGAGGGGTCACACACGGAAGATAATTAGGAGGGAGCGTGCACAGATGTAGCAGCAGCAGCAGTGGCAGAGATTTTGTCAGGCCTCTACAGCGGCTTTCGTGTTTTTACACACAAAGACATACGGCCAACCGGATTTACATGTGTGCACATTGCAAAGCATTGTGAACCAGACCAAAAACGAGTCCCATGATATTCGAATTCCAAGCCTTGTATTCGTGTTGTCAAAAATGTATTGTAATGCTGTACTTACATCTACCACAGAACCACAGTTCTAAGCCAGTAAGGCTGCTGCTGTTTTACAAACAGGCCCAGAAAAAACAGGAGTGCAGCCATTCCTAGACAAGCAATAGTTACTTTCCGGAAGGTCTGACGCAAGTCAAATTTTGCGCAAATCCGAACTGAGTACAAATATGGTCAAATTCATATGAATATAAAAGGATTTCGAGTTGAAATCCAAACTCCCAACACAATGAAACCTCACTGGCCACAGCATGACAGCCCCGCCGCCTTTGTTATCGTCCAGCAGTGTTCTTCCGCCACCTTCTTCTCACTGCGCTATCATTCCCGCAAGGAAAAACTGGGCGCGCTTTTCAAAAATCATATTTTTAAATTTTTTTTTACTTTTTAATCAATTTCGTGAAATCATAAACAGCGCAACTTCATATTTCGAAAGTCGGTAAGTGCTTGTAATTTCGCCTCGTCATCAGAATAGAGCAACAAGGAGGATGAAGTGGATGGATTGTGCTCAGTGCATGAGGCAGATCAGAAATTCTGTCGGACAACTGGAAGAGAAGGTATCAATCGAGGAAATTCAAGGGTAAATGGAAGATACTTTCAAAAACGGTCTTAAAGATATGCTATTTTAAAGCACGAGTCAGTCGATTTAGCTGGCTCAGGATAAGGACCAGCTGCGAGTTCTTGTGAGTAGAGTAATGAGTTCTCGAGTTCCATATAAGGGCCGGGGGTTCTTAAACAGGTGGGTAACAAGCCACTGTAACGGACTCTTCATCGTGCAGCTACTTATATAAATCACTCGCACAGTATCTTTGCCACAGTTTGACAATCCCCTGTCCTATTGCCTCCCTTCTATTACCGCGGGCATTTGCACCGTCTGCTGTTATAAGTTTTGTGTTATCATCTCTACACTGATATTCTACAGGGACATAAAAACTCTTTATTCTCGCATCAGAATAAATACAATGTACTACCCAGGTTTTCTGCGTATAATTCCTCATTTTATCTCGTAATGGGTTTCTGTTGTATTGGTACACGCGTATTATTGTAATTATTATTATTATTATATTATTTGTTACCATTTTTTTGTGCAGGGTATTTACAATTATACAACTGAAAACGAACCACAAGTATATATAGTGTTGCAGATATTCTGCAGTTACGATTTATTTTACACGTATCGCTCTTTCCCTGTTGAATATTTTGTACTTCTACTTTAGTATTTTCCGAATTACGGGTGTAGTGCCCAATAAAACTCCTTTCTCCAGATTTCTTTATTTCCTGTTTTCCTGGTATGTGACTCAGGTATTTTCTGAATAACTTTTATATGGTTCGAATTGACCCCATTAGTTTTGTTTACGTTAGGAAACAATCTGAACTAACATAAACACTGTTGTAGGTCCCATTCCTTTGTTTTAGACACATTCGTGTTGCTCTCTGTGTATATAATTCGAAACTTGACACTGAGGTTGATTTTGTTACCCAAAGGAAGATATACACAGTATCATTCCCATTTACTCAAGCATTCTCTACGTATTAAAGTTACATTGTAGCGCAGTGTATTGGAATATAGCATAGTCTATGGACGAAATTACGTGCCAAGTAAAATAATCTTACACTCAAACGTACATTAAAACCAACAAATTTCTTTGCACAGGATATGAAATGCAATTTTCCTAAACAGTCCTTCACGCCACATTAAAACATTTCTGTCTGGGTAATGAATTTCCAGACGATTTGGCTCTTTTCATATCAAACAGCAAGGCCACGATAATGATGTCTGATGTCCCTACGGCGCTAAATACTACGGCCGTTATCTCTTAAGACATACTGGCATGTCGTCTGGTAGCAGACTATAGGGCGAAACACCCGAGAATATCGGTCTCTAAAATTTTAGTAGGAAATTTGTAATTTCTGATATTATCATCACTAACGTTTATAATTTAAAGCGCACTGAAACTTTATCAGAAACCTATAAACAGGTGCGGGCATGAATCTCATGTGTTGGACTCGTGAGCAACCTTTTCTGCTCTGACATACGTCAGCTGTAATTTTTGAGACCTTAAAAAATCGTTACATGCAAATGAACTGTAAAGCGTTTGGATGAAAGGTTTCGCTGCATTACTTTCACACAGTAAGCTTGCTTACTTAAATGTTAAATTCAGACATGGCATTTCTCCGGTTTACAAACAAATACTGTCCACGTAAGAGACGCCCAGTCAGTTATAAGTTGCAGCCCTCTCAAACGCATATTCTGCGCCTGAATATGAATTATTTTATATAAGAACAAGAGAAGTATGGCCAAGGAATAAAATTATTATGCGTTATATTCTATCGAATAGAGAAAAAAATAAATGAGAGCAGAAGAGAAACCTGCCATTCGATTTCAACTAAAGAACAACTCTATTCAGTGACTCTGAATTAGTTTAAGGGGCCCTGGAGGCCTCTCTGTACTCAGCATGCATACATAGGAGCAGGTTTCAGAGATACGCCTCAGCACGTTTAGCATCCTGTGACCTCTGTATGTTACAGAGGTCCTTGTTTTATATGGAGCCCTAAGTACCTTGATTAAATGAAGACCACTTCCCGCCCTAAAAACAACCACCATGAATTTCAGAGTTAACAACATTGTATTTTGAACAGTCATACTCGCTAATCTATATTTACATTGAACGTCCGATTGTGATGAGCGCAACAGTGATTAATTTTAATTCCTGCAATTATACAAGTTTTACGGAACGACACTACACGATGAGAAACAATACCAGAACTGGAAGTTAATTTGAAACCGAAGCTCTCTAAATAATATCTAAAAATTCAGTTCCTATTTCTTAGAATATACAGGAAGACCAAATAGATAATGTTGTTTAGATGAGAGCGATATCTTCTTTCCGAGAGACATATGGGAACTACAAATACATTCGTAGGTTAAATGCAGAGCTTCTTAATACTAAAGGAGTATGTATAAATTCACAGTCATCCAAACAAGGTGTGACAGTACAATGCTCTATCAGAATTGCGAAATTACATCCACAGACATTAAACGAATCTTGCCGGCATCAATAATTACAAGCACGTATCGATTTTAAACAGACCAAAAAGTGAACTTGATTGATGAATGTAATTTTATTACATAATAACCACCAACATGTTTCGGCCACTCATGTAGCCATCCTCAGAGTGCTGACATACAACTGCATCACGCATGCGCGTAACTCCATACCGACATACTTGCTCCGAGATACTCGAATTCAGTATCCCATTATAATGGCACTGTACTTATAATTGGGATAAACAACAATTAATGGCAACTCTACCTGTATAATGAGAAACAGACCACAATTTCCAAGGTGAAAAGATAAAAGACAGTAGATAGACATAACATTCTAGACTTAGCACATACATACCTTATATAGCTAAGGATAAAATATAATGAACCCCATTCTAGAAATAGCTAGAAATAACGCACGAATAAAGTAATGATACTGTTCCAGACCATGCACCCACCACTGACACAAACGAGATCTCGGTCCCACACAAATCCCTTCCCCACACCTAATAAAACACCCCACATATGTTGTATCTGTTGTATAGCTACTCGGTAAGTCCATGTACAACCTGAAGATGGCAAGCGTTAACGGCCGAAACATGTAGATGTGCCTAATGTAGTAGATGCCCTATTATACTACTAATAAATATAGTTGTGTTTTGACGATATATACACTTATCACATTGGTTTTGTTACAGGCATATAGATCTACCGCCTGTCATGAGTCTGAAGCAACAATAATGCCTTACAAACTCATTGTGCATGTGTGTGTCCCATCAGTGCCAGGTGCCCATAATGTTATGATACTAATACACGTTTTGACAAAGGTAAGTTCATTCTCTCTCATTGAACAACATCTGTCTTATGTTTAACCCAAACGTCCTCCTTGTACACGGACAGTGGCTGGTTCGAAGTTCTACCCAGGTCAATGCCACAACAATCTAAAATAAAACAAAACTTTTCTCCAGTAACACTTGTAACCAAGGACTTTAAGACGAACACGTTGGCATGTTTTTATGGTTTGTTTTACAACTCTGTCAGTAGATTACTTCAGACTACAAAAGGCGACGCTCTCCTTACAAAATGAAGGCACGGAGAATGAGCACAGATATACTGGTACCAAGTCTGCACTACTCGGCGCTAGAGACGGGTGAGTGATCAACGCCACACCCCGGACGCTTTACCCCGGATACGAACCCGGATACCCATCGTTTAGAAGGCTGGGTGAGCCCCATGTTCTGTCAGGACGGCTGTGGAAAAGACAAAAATTTTCTTTTCCACCGGTTACAAAGCCCGAACCTTTCAGCCTATACATACCGAATACGCCATCCCGGTCACCCCATCTGACTGTAGAGAGACCAATTTTAGAATAGTAGTTGATTACCGTATCAGAGCCTATTTGGAAGGAAGCGATTCTGAACTAAGGCACTAACATGATAGTCTTGCAGACTGAGGAAACAAACGAATGGGCCCAGTTAGGACAATGGGTGAGACGGCAGTCACATTCCGAACACAAGTCAGAAACCTGAGGCAAATATGTCTGTGCGGGGGTATTGCCATCTATATAAATATCACCCATACTTATTAAATTTACCAAAAAAATGGGCAATATCCAATATAACTGTCGTGTTAACAAAAGTTATATTACAGAAAATCACCTACGACATTTATCAGAGTTGTCAGTCTTATACGTTTACAAATGTCATGCTCTCAAATATAGATACAGACAGTAACAATAAGCTACAGAAAGAGATAATGCTGTAGTTATAATAGAGGACACCACTGGCCTAAAAGTACAAGTCCCTTGGAATTCCCCTCCGTTCATTTCTTTGCTAAAGTTTATGACAAAGAGTTTCTTCACACTTCAGTTATTTTGTGATCCATAACGATACGAGCTCTGCCACTGGACGAACGACGGATGCTGACGGATGAATGTAGAAAAAGTAAAACTCTCTTTCCTTTACACGAAGAAAGACATCACAACTGCGCTCCAGCAAGTGTCTAATTCAATGACTAACGTTTCTGGAATATTTTTCAGAAGTTTAAAGCTCAGAGACACGCCTTGCCACAGCTCAGTTAAAATATTACAATAGGCAGCAATGTTAAAACGATTACAAGAATTTCGTAAAAGAGTATTCTATCTTCTCAAAATCTCATCTCAGTGTTGCGACAATGACAGACATTACAATCATGTCAAGACAGATGGTATTTTGCATCAAAATAAATTGGACGTTGCTGCCCGCTCGTGTTTTGTGAAAATAATTGACCCACCTACTTCATCTTCACCTCCTAAATATCACTACTTCAGCACAAAACATATCTTTATGACTCAACTGCTCGCCGACAATAAGTTATTTTCGGAAAGAAGATATTAATAGATAACCTATGAGAGAGAATGAGTTTTAATTTTTAGGTTCCAACAGCCGAAATCGAAAAACTCCTAAAAAAATTACGTGTACTTGTTTAATTCAGTGCCAGTCCAAGTGGAATCTCTCCACGTAGAATATGTGATGTACGAACTGGAATATGCCATTTTACCTACGAGTAGGACTACTTCTGATTTCTCCTGTAGGTACCAGTCCACCAATGTTCTCTACCCATTCAAACATCTATCACCCTTGCCATATAGTTTTACCAACTGACCGCCTCGTTAAACAAATAACTTAAAATATTCCTTCTATCTGTGTATCTGTATGGTGACACAGGCTGACGCAGTCCAGAGAAATACATTTTCTGTAGCAATATTGATCTTTGCGTAACCTTGGACGATGTATCGGATCGCCGTAAGGCTCTATCCTTACACACATAGGCGCAGACGTACATCTGCGGCCCGAACTAAGTGTTCGAGCAATACAGAAGGTAGCAGTTACGGCAGCCTAGGGCCGAGTGTTCGGCTACCAGTCCCTTGCTGATTAGGTATAATATAGGCGAGATTTCATTTTCGAACAGTGGCGTTGAAGAATATTCAAGCCTTCTGGGATACGAGAGAGTGCAGACTGCTAAATAGCAATCGAAGGGACAGAGCAGCTTGCTGCCTCCGTCTTCAGGGTCAATTCAGTCTCCTTGGAGCTCCTTCGAAAAGTCGCTAAATACGTGATTTAAACGGCGTCAAAACGTGGGGTATATGAACCTCCCTTTGTCTGCGTACCGGGCACTTACATGAGATCAGAGAGTTAAATCTTAAAGTATAAATCGTTTTGTGACTACCTGAGAATATAATAGATCCTTCGGTAGTCGCTGCCTGTTATACAGCCCAAATATTCATTATCCTTTCCAGAACAACGCGCCACTTTAGCTAGAAGAATCCAGTCCGCACCCTCTCAAACTTTCCGATATTCATTTTATTATCATCACTATCTCATTATAACTACGGCTTCCAAGCAGTGTCATTAAAATCTTCTAAAATGTTCTAAATTTAATGTACGTGAAAAATGAGAACATTTCTCACATATTCCTTTTAAAATTATTGGCACAGAAAGCGTCGTCATAAGATAAATAGGTGCTGCTGCAAATAAGCAGTTAAAATGTGAACCCGAATATCAAAATGCAGGAATAAGTCACAATATAAAGACAGAATATAGTTCCTTTGAAAGTGTTCATATACGTAGGAACAACATTAACAAATCAAAATTTTATTCAGGAAGAAATTAAAAGCAGATTGTAGCCACGGAATGCTTGCTATCATTCGGTGCAGAATCTTTTGTCTTCCAGTTTGCTGTCCATATATACAAAAATTAAGATAAACAGAAATATAATTTTGCTTGTTGTTTTGTACGGGTGTGAAACTTGGTCGCTCAAATTGAGGGAAGAACGTAGGCTGAGGGTGTTTGAAAAATAGGGTGCTGAGAAGAATATTTGGGCCTAAGAGGGACGAGGTAACAGGGTAATGGAGAAAACTACATAATGAGGTGCTTACTGATTTGTACTCCTCACCAAATAATATTCGGGTGAATGTGAATAATGTGATGGGCTGCGGCATGTAGCACGTATGGGGGAGATAAGAAGCGCATACAGGGTTTTTGTGGGGAAACCCGAGGGAAAGAGACTACTTGGAAGACCCAGGTGTAGATGGGAGGATAATATTAAGATTGATCTTCAGGAAGTGGAATGGGGAGCCGTGTAGACCGGGTTTATCTGGCTCTGGATAGGAATAGGTGACGGTCTTTTGTAAATGCGGTAACGAACCTTCGGCTCCCAAAAAATCTGGAAGAATTCTTGACTAGCTGAAAACCGGTTAGCTTCTCAAGGACTCAGTTCCATGGGGTCAGTAAGTTAGTAAATAAGTAATAAGTAAGTAAATAAGTAAGTAAGTAAGTATGTAAGTGATTAAGTGATGTGAAAAAGAATACAAATATACAGAAAAACACATGAAAAAAATTAGGGGTCAGACATTATATTTGGAATAAGGTACAAGTGACAGAAGCAAATTCTCTTGTACGGACAGAGGAGCACCGACTGCCCGTGTTTGTTCTTTATGTCCGAAATTTCTATACCGAGTAATCAACTGGTGATATATCACTGGCAATTTAATGAACAACTGAGGTTTTTGTGTGTGCGTGCGCGCGCGCGTACGCAATCGCTGAAAGCATGCAGGCAGTCCACTAATGGCCTGTCCCGTACAGCACTTAAACCCTTCCAAATACCCGACACAGGAGTGACCAAATATTTCGTACCCATACTTCTCTTCATTACTTTCGGGGTAGTGTGGGACACAGTCCCTTGGTACTGAGGTCCTAAATGACACTTGAGTATCCATATATTATGATTTAGAACGGTACAACGCAGTTTTCGAAGACAATTACGCTTTAGTGCCGTTCTGTCTATCACAGACCCCACACGGTCTAAGAGCAGTTTAAACCTGGGCCTAGTCTGTGGGAAGTCGGAGAATAATCGTTGAGCTGTGGCAATAACTAAGTTATTACACAATATTGAACACATGGTTACATGAATTTTCTCAAATACATTCAGCGCAGCAAAAATTCTCGAAATCAAATTAGAGTTTCAAATATTTGGATTATAATCCGTGACCGAAATAGGGTGCGACCCTCGGTCCAGCATAATATCCCAAAGTACGCAGACTAGGACGTCGAAGCACGTAATTGGGTTGTGGGGGGTGGGGAGTGGGGTGGGGGTGGGGGTGGGGGTGGGGGTGGGGGTGGTTAGGCACATATAAACGTAAGATGTGAAGCAGCAGTAAACAGAAAACCAATAAATTTATTTCACACAAACAGGAATATTAATAAAACAAACACTTGTAATTTCTCTTCATGCATGAAGAGACAAACACACACACACACACGCATATATATATTCAATGACATCATAGCTTGTCCCACTGATCCAAGCAAAACTCAACAGGAAAAAGCCTCCACATACCACAAACATAAGTAACACAACGCTTGATGTTGCTGCCGAAAATAAAAACCACACAAAAAAAACTTACAAAATAAGAGCATCTGGAATCGCAGCAGCCAAGTCTACCCGGACGAAACCATAACTTAGAACTCGAGTTCGGAACACAATTTAACAAAACAGTCTCTTTAATCAGACGCTGGTTAGGGAGTAGTTGGATTTCGGGGAAACAGTAGAAGAAGGACTTTGATAGGAGACAAAAAGAAATTCGAGAAAAAGAAACATGGAAGAGTGCGCAATCCGTAGATATATATCGTTGACCTTGTTTTCGACATGCCGCAACGGGCTTTTGATAAAGATTTTGTGACATGTTCATATTTATTGAGTTGTTAATCACCCACCAGTGGGTTTGCTCTGCTTTCCAGTAACCATGACGAATAATCGTGTTATGCCATCACAACTATAAAACCCTCTATTTAGGAATTCGAATTCCGCTCCAGTAATCGAAGCTTTTCCACGTTTCTTGTTTTCGTAGAGCAGTCGGAACTTTCTTCTAAGGAACCCCATCCATTACCTTAACAGGAATAAAAAAGAACACTCGTAAAAAAGATGAAAACGGAATTAATTAAGAAACCGTTGTAAGAAAGTATGGAATTAAATAATTCTGAACTATAAATGGCACGACGAAGCACACATCTAAGCACTCCTTAATTAGGGCGTAAGGGTTAATAAATTGTTGACGTTTGAATAAAGGTTGACCAACTAGATGACACTTGCTTTATTATCTACTGCTCAACATGTTTCAGACGTATTAACGTCCGAAACATGTTGAGCAGTAGATAATAAAGCAAGTGTCATCTAGTTGGTCAACCTTTATTCAAATACCAAGATGATGCACGGTCCAATACGCATAAGATTTTGACGTGTTTCGTACACCAAAAACAGTCACAAGGGCGATAAAAGTCAAGGTCTTGCAGGTTTAACTACTAGATAAGAACTCTCCTAGGTCATTGATTAACAGTCTCAATGAAGTCCTGTCACAGCTAGGAATCGAAGCCCAGTTGTCCAGTTTGTCTAAGCCGTACATCCAAGTTTTGCAGTTTAGACTAATTACGGAGCTAAATGTAGTCCCGTACAAAAATAGGATTCTTAACAGCCAATGCTACAATTACATATTTAGTCTTACATTATATTTTACGAATATGTTATTCTGATCTTACGATATTGATGAGTTATGAATCAGTAAGGGCTTGTTTGGAAGGGGCCGGAGCATGTCTGAGAAACAATTGCAACTTTCCTTGGACAGATCCTGGTAAAATAGGCCTCACCTGTTAGAACAGTCAGTATTTTGGCTGAGATCCAGAAGGGCGCTTTCCAGAGGCACTTATAGCACTCCACATCAGAACCAAGTCTCTTTCTTCACAGTGATGTAATATGTTTCTATTTGCAGTGACATTACAGTTTCTGTGTATCCCTGCTTCGAGGTGCTGACATGTGATAACTATGCTTTTAGCGTTAACAGCCTAACCATCAGAGCGCTAGGCCACCACCCCGATCTTTGAACGACGCAACTCTTAAGATGGGGGAACAAATGCGCGGAAAAAAGTGCTCGTTCTACAGGATGATTGTGAAATAAAAACACAAGTACATACTTGAAGTGAAATGACCGTATCTCCTAACAAAATGCTCTACTGCTACAATTCTTGCACCATTTTATTACCCACATCTCACCATTTAGTGTCAGATTTTAAAACAAATTCCAGCACTTTCAGAACTCTCTTGCATGAAGACTGATATTGCAACACCTCGTTTTCATAATTCCGGAATACAATGCAAACCCGCTGCTTAACATTCTGTGGCTGTTCACAAATCCAAAAACAAAATAAACTGATGCAATGTAAATACATATCTGGGGTACATTCGCCCTTGTTCCTCTGGACGCCACAGAAGGCTGTTGATTCCACATCTTCCAGGTGGCAGGATTGCGTGCAGAATGCTAGGGGTTTTAAATGGCGCAAAAATTGTGTCAATGTAGCGCTTCATTTGGGAACCTTACATATTTACTTAGAATTATCCTCTAGAAATTATCCCAAATAATCCCTCATATATATTCTTGATTGTCCATTAATTCGTTTTTCCTTTAAAAGAGTTTCGCCTCCAGAATTACGGTTCGCTTTTAAGTTACGCGATTTGTTGTTATGTGTGAATCGGGCATATCAAGTACACAGTACATGTAGCCCTTGTTTTACGCCCTAATTGTTTTCCTGAAAAGTGGGCGTAGGTCAAAACGGCGTAAATCAGAAACAATACTCCCGTAAGAAACAATGGAATAGATAATGGTTAGCGTAAAGACAGCAGTAAGCCAACAGCTATAACACCGAAAATGAGAGGGCATAAATTAAGAAGTGTTATACATTTGCAAGGGGGTTTAAAAGAAAAAGGAGCAAAACAGGTGGGGCGTAAAACAAGGGCTACGTGTAATCACATCCCACTTTAAGGCCTAAAATTAACGATGATTAAGGAAAAGAGAGAAAGCGTTTTTATAGAATTTCTATGAAGAAACTGTAACGTCTTTCTACCTTTCGATACTTCCAGGTGAACACGCAAACAGTAACTTTATAATTCCTTAACCCAGTAACAACTACAGACACCACGTGCTCTAACATTTACAAATACTATATTTCACTTCATATTTCAGTCTACGCAATCTTGTTAATTACCTTATTCCGCTAGACAATGCATTGTAAACTTTACACTCACGCCTGACGATAGTGCTGAAATATCACAACCCGCAGCGGAATCAAATAATAAACAAGTTTACACTCACTGGAGTATACTGTATTGTGAAATGTGGTAATGAAGGGCAACACAAAGCTGAAATATTTGGATTTAAAAACATTGTGTTCTCCCCATACAAAAGTAATCAACTGCTCCTCTTTCTCTACCGTAACTAACAGATTGGGCTATATTAATGGAGGCGGATTTTGTGAGTGATTTCGCTGCAGATCTGTTGAGGCCTCCTTTCTTCAATGAGACGCCGCGTCACTGGGTGATACCCATCGCCCAATGATGCGACACCTTTCCTTCTTGAGGTGGTTAATGCAGTTGAATTACGACATTCAAAGGCCCTGCGGCCGGCCACTTCGACACAGGTTTTCTTGATTTTCCTCTGTTTTAATTAAAAACTTCAGTTGGTTCCATAATTTTAAGTTGATACTCTATGCTTCCCACGAAGCCCCCCCAGATTTAAAATCGTCTAAATTAATTCTTTTGCCCTAAACACAACCAACTTTTTTTTTAGACTACTCTCTTTAGCCTCAACCAGAAAATCCAAATTCCGCTGCCCTTATATCAAGCCACAAATCGTCAAGATTCTAAAGTCTTCATTCTCATAATATCTTCAACAGAAAGATGAACGGGCGAAGCCTGGAACTCCCTAACAGATGATACTCCCTCTCCAAACCCACACCCCCATAAACTCGTCTAATGTACTATAATCTCTTTCACGTCTCTCTTTCACTCAAAGTCTTCAAAGGCCAGGAATTCAACATATCAACCAGTCAGACATATCAAACATAAATAATTCTTGTGGTCTACTTGGAGTCCAAAAACATCATAATAAACTTCAGGTTCATATCTTGTACAAGATCAATAATTCCACTTAAAGTGTGTACTCCGCAGATAAAGACGTTAAAATTGACATAAAAATATTCCTACGTTTATGTAATGATGACAGAAAAGCTTGTATTGACCGTCTGGGCAATACATTCATTCACCTAACACAAACTAATTTCATGTTTCAAAGGAAAAACTACTTCCCCATTATATCAGGCAACCGGATAATGATGTGTAGGGGCATAGTCCGCTGTTTGCTCTGACAACAATAAGAAACCAATGCAGTATATCGTAAACAAATATCATTGCCATTCTTAATGTTACAGCAGGTAGCACACAGAATATAGTAAGTGCTATGCTTCAGGGTGTTGAGGGTAAACTATTGATATTTTAACTTCGAAATTCGCAAAACATTAAAAAAACAAAAGGTTCTTTTAAAACAGAAATCACGAGATAAACATTCGAGAAAGTGAAATTTAGCTACAGCTTGTCAAAGAAATTAATTATACGAAGGTGCGTGCTTCTTAACTTTTGGTGTTTGTGAAGCTTGAATAAGTTCCTTGAGTATCTACTCAACTAACATCTCCATGATAATTCTGCTTTATGGAGACAGTTTGTAACTATAAGGCGGGTTCAAAATGTCTGAAGTTATTCTGTACGACGTCATCCTGGGACAAACGTGAAATAATCAGACTCAACGAAGTATTATTTGAAAATAAACGATGATGCAAATAAAACAACCCATAAGCTACACGAAAACTACAATGTCGTGCTCCTGCTGCAGAAATAAACTTGACTTTTATTTTATGTATTGTTTCTGTTCTAAATTTAAAAAAAATGGGTAATTTTGGTGCACAGTCAGACACTTCCAAGTGCGCATTACAAATTCTCACGGGCAATATGAAGTTATAAGGTACATGTCGTTAGGCTCAAAGCGCAAATATTTTTCTGTTTTAAAAGGGCAAACAGCACCGTTTACGCAGAAACACTCTCTGTTCAAACTACACTCTTCATAAAGACGATGCTGTGTTTCCTCCTTTTTCCTCGCAACTAATTTAATTAAGGGCAGACGACGGAGTGGTACAGTTGGCTACTAAGCTGTAATACCAAATTTCTGAGCTTTTCAATAAAATTTTAGACGTGATGTTTTTCTGAAGAAACGTTCTCTGCCTCAACTGCCTTGCTCCTACTCGTATAATTCCAGTTAAATGAACTCTTTTCTGGAGAATAACGATAATAATAAAACGAAATTAAAATAAAGCATGATCTATGCTTCAGATGGGAAGAGAAGGAAAGTATAAGCTAAGCCAAGCCTAACGTCTGCCGAGACTTTGTTTAGGAGCAGAAGAGTTTTAATTGTAACTAGATGACGTCAATCGTAAGGACGTGCGAGATATTAAATTTCATCTACTGAAGAAATAATTTTCTGAGTATAACTTTACACTCTTTAATCTATAGAGAGAGTTATATTTCATAATTAGGTTGATTACTATAGAACAAAGTGGAAGAATGTATTATGTTTCGTATCAGAGAGTTGACTATATTTTGACTGCACTCCAAATCTTTCTTTGTTTTTACTAAAATTTACGTTAAAATATTTTCAACATCATCATCCGTCACCAGTTAAGGCTTTGATAGATCTGATCCGGCCTCGTCTAATAGTCTCTTCAAAGGTCTTCCAAGTCGTCTTCGTCCATTTGGTCCATAATTTAGCATTGTTTATGACATCCTGTTTTTCATTCTTTTTACATATCGCAGCAAATTTCTTTTGTATCTTCTTATATTCTCTTCAACTGGTAAAGAATTTTAGTAGTACTACATCTGGACAAGCGATTTTTGTACTATAATTTATCATAGCACTTCCTTTCCGTTCTCCAGCCTTTGTAAGAACAGTAAACGTGGAGTAAGGATTACTGAAAGTATTACTGGTTACCAGAGACGCTGAATTTCAGAAGAGTTCTGACAGCCCCTCATGTAACATTACGGTCTCCAGTCTTAGGAGGGGGAACAAATGCACAGTTTCAAAACAGGGTTAGACAAACTAAAACTAGGTTAACTTTTTAAAGCCTACTGGCTACGAGCACCAACAGGTTTAAAACTTAAGAACTGACAGTCTGCCCACACTGTATTTATTTCTTTTGTATTATCACAGAACAAAGAGCGATTTCCACCCCATATAACATAAAATGACTGGTTTCTATAACCGAGATGAAAAGTGTTTACTGCGCGGTACGAGCTGGGCCTATAAATACAGCAGTCTGCACTTTATCTTTAAAGGGTTAACTAGCTTTTCTCGGAACTCCTACGAACCTAAAAGCGTCGGTTATAAAATCACTTTAATATTATGACCTCAAAGCTATTATAAATTTTCAGTGTTATTAACAATGAGGTAAAGAGTAGTACCAGGCATGCAGCTTGTAACATGTTCGTGTCATTAAACTGCGAGCATTCTTAATTGATAATGGTTAAATAATACAATAACAAAACCCATAATGGAACACAGTACATCTCTAAATTTATAATGCTGTTGACTGTACGTACGTACTACTATTACTACTACTAGTAGTAGCAGTAGTAGTAGTAGCAGCAGCAGCGGCGGCAACAATAGCAGTAGTAGTAGTAGTAGTAGTAGTTGTTGTTGTTGTTGTTGTTGTTGTAGCAGCAAAAATAGTAGTAGTAGTAGTAGTAGTAGGAGTAATAGTAGTAAGAGGAGGAAGAAGAGTGTTGGCGGCAGTGGTTGTTGTAGGAGTACTAGACACTAGTTCAAACGATGTTTTGGACAATATTTCACTCATTCTGTAGTCTGCCTTGTGACAGGTCCACAGGCTCGTCCGAAGCGAGTTCCCCACAGAGTGTGATCTAGTGCTTCTTTTTCAATTAATTTCCAGTGCCCTCTCTTTTCCTCAAAGTCATCCAGTAGCTGCTTACTTATTCCTTCTCCTCTTCCCGTCACTTCGTCCCACTACATTTCCTTCAATAGCGCGTTTTTGAAGGCAGTTCCTACGCAAGATGTGACCAATCGAGTTAGTCTTCCTTCTGTTTACAGTATGTATTTTATTGTACTAATCTGATTGTACTGTACTGTTTCCTATGTATCTCATAACATCGTTCATTAACTATTTAGATTCGTAATTTCTTAACCCTTCAATTGACGGCGGCATTCAAATATGCAAAATGCTTGAAAGCTAAAAAAACTCGACATTTAACACACAGAGTTCAGTTGTCTCCCAGAATAAACAAGATAAATTTCCTGAACATCCATTAGCCGAATTAACCACGTTCTTTATGTCCTGTTTGTTTCTTGTAAGGCTATCCGGAGCAGCATCGTACTTCGAACGGTTATCAGCACATCCATTACACTTATAGCTTAAAATTGATAATATAACCTTCCAACCACTCTCTTTTACTTTACCTTTCGCTCTAGTGTCGTTGACGGGTCAGGAAATCGAATGGGGCATGGCACCGTTTAATTTACCTTATGAGGTAGAAAGAAGCAAATAACAGGACCAAGAACAGTCCTTACGAACACTGCTGATTTGTTGGCACTATGAGACAAGGAATAAAATGGACAAAAAGTAATCAAGCGGGCTGCGGTCTTTTAGTATTGCCTTTGTCCGTGTCTGTGGGGGTGACTTATTCCTACTTCAATTACCACCTACTCTATCATTCCTATTACGCCTTCATGGGAAATAGGCAAGTTAGTGTCGAGCCCATTCCTAAACCACTTATACTTCATGTTTCATCCCCTAACACTTACTAAATCGATGCAATCCTATACGGCAAAGTTCCTTCATTTATTAACTTCAGAAACCACATGTTAAGAATAACAAATTTAGTCATAAATGGCCGAATAAAAGATGGGAATAGAAAGATAAAGACTGATTTGTTAGCTGACAAACAAACAAACAAACAAACAAAACTAAGTACCTACACACACACACACACACACACACACACACACACACTCCCCGACTTAAGAAATGTCTATTTCAAGTTAGAAAATTTTAGACTTCGGCAACTTTGAAAAGTTAAACCATTAGAATAATAAAATTTCTAAAAAAAAAGCCGAAATTCCCCGTGCTGGAATGAAAGCACGATGAGACGAAGGTGGCGGAAGAACATTGCTGGGCGATAACACAATTGGCGAGCCTGTCGTGCTGCGGCCAATCATGTTCCAGGCTGTTGGAGTTTGGATTTCACATGGACTCCCTTCATGTGCACACACACACACACACACACACACACAAATATATATATATATATATATATATATATACATATATATATATACACACACATACATACATATATATACATATATACACGGCAGTTGACCGCATGCATAATCAGTTCCGACGTGCGAAAACTTCGTCTTGCTCCTACCTTCCAGAACCTAACTACTGCGGAATTCGGGGAGTGTGTAATTGACCGAATGACGGATAAACTAAATAATAGAGGCAGTGCACGTATAACGTGAAACTCAGGCGTGTTCGTGCCAGCTTTTGTTGCAGTGGAAAAGCAATAAACCTTAGCCATACAGCATGCAAAGCGCGTGCTCCGTGTTGCCATCTGTGGCCTGTCCGGCTCCACTATATTTTTCCACATTATCTCATAAACGGCACGATTTTCGACAAGAGTTATTGAACAAAAAATATGTTTTTAGTTTCTCTACAACTTTCTTCTGAAAAAAAATCATATTAAGTAAAGGTGAGCACGATATGACCAAAAATTTATATCGGTCTTCATGTAAAGTGCCCGTCATTCTTGTAATGTTTGGATGAAACTTGAATTTTCTCGATAGATTTTCTAAAACTCAAAAATCATTTTTTAAAAATATATCCAGCGGGAGCCAAGTTGTTCCATACGGAAGGACAGACAGATATGCCAACTCTAATAGTCCTTTTCGCAATTTTACCAACGCGCCCGAAAAAGTACCTAGAAATCTGATAGCTGGTCAGTTGGTCTTAAAATTACTCGTAACATCTTTCATCAAAGGATTTTGTGGTTTTATACGATATTTAACGAAGCTGTAAGCATTTCAGGCTGCACAGATTGGATAGATGGAATTATTACTGAATAGTGAATTTAATAGTATTTAGAATTAAGATGTCGTGGCCTAGTTTGAGGTACGATGCATGCCTTTGTCTGGAGAACCGACATAAACTTCAGTCGGGGTAGATGGTGTTCTGACCTGTATTCAAACCTTTCACCTTCCGAATATCAGCAAACAGCATTGAAGCTGAAGCCAAATAAATCCTTCTAGTGAATGAATTAGGCCCATCTACCGTGATAAATATATTTTCCAAAACACTCCTTGACAATCTAAATATGTGACAGAGGTGATGAAAGTTCTGAAGAAGACAGACTTGTCCGATCACGTGCTTACGAACGAAAACACGAAGACATTTTTAACGTCTCATTTTATACTGATCATTAGTCAATGACAAGCGAGAGACTTTCCTCAACGAGTACGTTGTCGTGGACCTGTTCTTAATCTTCATGTAGCAGGTTTCACAAGAAGACACTATCTGAAGACATGATCACCACATCCTTCCGTGCTAGTGGGGAGACCGAACATATGATAAAGACTTTGTTCCCATATACTGGCGGCAGCGGGCCCCCTGCAATAGATGTTCTCACAAGTCCCTATTCTTCTCACTTTACAAACTCAACGGACCCAACCATGCGTATTAGATTTAACGGCATTAACATATTAAACACATTCGGTGCAGAATCTTTTGTCTTCTAGATTGCTATCCGAAAATATAATATCAAAGTTTACAGAACTAAATGTTGCATGTTCTTTTGGATGGGTGTGAAACTTAGTCTCGCACATTGCGGGAGGAACATAAGGTGAAAGTGCTCAAGAGTAGGGTGCTGAGGAGGATATTTGGGATTTAGCAGGACAATGTAACAGGGAAGTACAATACATAACAAAGAACTTAACGTTCTGTATCCTTCAGCAAATATAATACGCATGATGAAACCAAAAAATGAGATGGGAGGGACATGTAGCATGTAGGGGGAGAGAAGAGGTGTTTGCTGAGGAAATCTGAGGAAAACAGACAACTAAAAAAAAACAGACTAGATGGGACGATAATATTAAAATGGATCTTCAGGAAGTGGGATTGGGGCATGTACTGGATTGTTCTGGCTCAGGATAGGGACAGGTGGCGGGCTCTTGTGAATGCGGTAATAAATTTTCGGGTACCATAACATTCGGGGAATTCTTGACAGTTCGAAGACCTGTCAGCTTCTGAAGAATTGTGCCCCACTGATTTAGTTAGTTAGATAGATAGATAGATAGATAGATAGTTAGTTAGTTAGTTTTCATGGTGTCAGGTAAAATTGCATGTATGTGTTCTACTGAAACAAAATGTTTTCACTGAAACTACGTTTAACATTTTTTTGACGTTTTGTTGACCATGCATCTCAGTATATTTATCTCAGTAATTAACCAACTTGATGCACAAAATTTTTGTTTTACAAAAAGTTTGTTTCATGCCTCTACATGTTTAAAGCAAATGTGTTCATCATCAGTAGTTCAAAATTTCATTACACAGCCTCTAGTATCATCACACTGAAACAAGAGAGTGGTCTAAAATTACTAAAATACAATTCTGTAGATATGAGCAAATAGTAGTAAAATTTATGTGTGAATTTTTCAGGTGTGATTACTGTGTATTACTTACTATAAACATGTTATGTCATGTAGACGTTATGTTTATCCAGTTATTAAACTTATTAGAAAGGTACTATGTCTATTTACATTTATGTTTGCTTAGTCTATCTAGTCACACAATCGTATAAATTGCTGATTAGTTGTTGTATCTATAAGGTTATGTTTGTCCGGTTGTTACAATTGTCAAAAATACGATGTCTATTTACATTACCTATCTCAAAAATTTGTATTTATCTAGTCATTAAAATTGTGCGGTGTCTATTTACTTTACATTAATTATTGAATCTACAGAAAATGCAACCTGACTGTTGTTAAAACGTGCTTAACAGGATAAACATGACCTCTACATTACATAACATGTTTATAGTAAGTAGTACACAGTAATCACTCCCGAAAAATTCACACATAAATTTTACTACTATTTGCTCATATTTACAGAATTGTATTTTAGTAATTTTAGACCACTCTCTTGTTTCAGTGTGATGATACCAGAGGCTGTGTAATGCAATTTTGACCTCCTGATGATGAGCACATGTGCTCGAAACATGTAGAGGCATGAAATAAAACTTATTGTAAAACAAAAATTTTGTG
>Ga0123354_10002845_pt1 | contig 23394 bp, 17 predicted proteins | sample TergutLab28metaG_2_FD_97872 | JGI IMG/M metagenome (GOLD analysis project Ga0123354, IMG submission 97872) | Labiotermes labralis P4 segment gut microbial communities from Petit-Saut dam, French Guiana - Lab288 P4 | ecosystem: Host-associated > Arthropoda: Insects > Digestive system > Gut ... | reverse complement strand
TTCTTCCCCCAGTAAAAAGTTTTTTAGCGCGGGAAGTGTTTTTTGTCCTTTCCCTGACAACGGGCCCACCCCCCCTCTTCCCCCCCCCTTCACCCCCCCCCCCCCCCCAATTTCCGAAAGTTCTAAACTGCGTCATCTCACTGCCCTCATTTCTAGTACGTGTTGCATATTCCTTCCTCCACGCAACTTTCATTTCGCAATAAAATTCTAGTGAACGTTTGATCCCTAGGTTAGCTTTGTCTGACTGCCGTTGGGTGTTATAGCCTCTAGTTTAATGTCACCCTTGCGCAGGCTGTGTCAAATTAATCCCACCCCAGTTTTGTTGAGTTTCCCTCCTAAATTTTCCTCCAGTCCTCAAGTTTCATATTCTACAACGATCATTCGTTACATTGCCTCCCAATTTCATCATATCTCAGCTGCCTAACCCTGCACCTCACTCTACCAATTTACTCTTCCACTCCATTTCAGTGCGTCTAGTTATCCCCAAAATTTTCTTTCAAAATGTAAAACCAATTTCAGGAATTTGTTTTGTTTTGATTGAAAGTACGTTGAGTGGGGTGCAGAAGCTTTGTATGCGACAGTGTTTTAGAAACACTTTACATTTATTTCTAGCTTCTAGCCCCTTTTCTTCTACGGTGGTATAGACAGGGCTGAAGCTTATCTCACGTGCTCTTTTTTTTTAAAGTAAGACATCCCCGTTGTGTTGAATATGCTAAAATATAAAATAAATATGTATATGTTTATTTTATATTATATTTTATTTTATCACGTTCTCTTTTGTGTGTAATTGATCTTGAAACAAAATTTAATTGCAAAATCTCATGTATCACGGATCGACATTTAAGATCTTTTATTTCATTTCAAATACTGCTTTTAGACCTCTTTATATGGACCTTCAGAATCAGTTAAGTTCCATTCTCCTGCCAAAAAATATAACAAAAACTAAACTTGCTTTTGTGAGCTGACGTAGCACGTGGTTTGTCACTGCACGGAGTAGTTGGATTTAGAGTGATATCTGCGCTGTTTTGGGATTTTACGGATCGTAGAACGGTAGTCAGTTTCTCAGAAACCTTTCTGGACAACCTATCGTTAAGAATCTGTCGCTGTACGATGCATAAGATCCCAAAACAGGGCAGATTTCACTTAACAACGCGGCGGAAGCCTGTAATCGGGCCTAGATTTAGAGTCCTTGAGAATAACTGGAAGTGGTCTTCAGGTTGGTGATACCATAGACTTAGTAGGTGGTTACTAAGTTTTGGGAGGAAAACACCGCGTATGTTTTCAGGATAGGATGTTTAATATTTGCAAAGTGTGATTTTTGTAGTATTTTAAACGCGTACTCCGAGCAGAGTGTGTAAGCATGTTGCTCACAGAATTCAGCAACCTCCTTCCTACACGAGGTTTTGGCTTAAAATGGTAATCAGCATTTTCTTAAGTCACCAGCGCGAGAACCTGAACACGTACGTTTTCATAACGCATCAACTAACGTGGATGAAGACTTACAAATTTATAGCAATACCTTCGTCTGTTGATGGCAGTGTGTGCCTGACTGTTATTCAGAAAGTGCATGGAAGAATTGTAATACCAGAGATACTTTCTTTGAGACTCATATGACGTCACCAGAGAATAGACCAGAAAAGGAACCAGGTATAATTTTTTAAGACGATGAATATTTTTTTTTGTGGTGAAAAGGCCCGAATCGGGCCTAAGCCGTTTCTTGGAGGTTTCTATGCCACACGTAATTACAGAAACACACACACACACACGCGTCTGGTAGGACTCTTCTGTATGAGGGATCGGCTCGTCGCAGAAACAACACACATCAATCACAAGACACACACATCCATGTTTCTGGCGGGATTCGAACCCGCAGTCCCAGCAAGCGAGCGGCTGCAGTCCCACGCCTTAGACTGCGCGACCATTGGAATCAGCAAGAATTATGAATATATACGCACACATTAGAATGTTTATTGAAAGGACTTAAATTTTAAGATGTTTACTTTCGTGGTGTTCCTTGATGTGCAGTACTTGAAGTACGCAGTGGTACAATAAAACAGTTTATGGTCAAATAACACTAATAGACCAATAAGCAGGAGGTGTTGTAAATGGTGGTGATGTTGGTGATGGGAGTGACACCGATTAGAATGCGTGGAAGGCCGATAGGAAGAAACACGTCAATAAGATCCTCAACTTCTGGCCAATTGTTGTCACCAGAAAGCTGTAGCCTTCTTCAGTCACGATGGATTTTTGCAGTAAGGTGGTCAGGAAACTGTAATCATTGGTTCAGAATACGTTTGTGAAATTACAGAGAGACGGAAATAAGAGCTTTCCGAAAAGAGGTGTCCTAGCGCATACTTAACTGACGAATATCCTGTTGCAGACACAGTTCTGATTTCCTTGGGTGGGGGGATGGGTCTTTTCTAAAGTTCTCTTCACTTTCTTCTCACATTCCTTTACACTCCTTATCTCTTCATCATTTAGCCTTTTATTTCCATCTGCAAAATAACATACGATAACATACGTGCATTGTTCACCTTGTTAGTCTTTTGTAAATTTCTTCTTCTCTTCCACTGCTTTCATTCTTCCTTTCTTTTCTTTAATCAGTTCCGTGAATTGCAGTCGTTCTTTGTTTGTTTATTTCTGTCTTTACTTACCCCTTGTTTGGACTTGTTCTTTTTCGCTTTCATTTTTGGCTGTTTGGAAAAGAGAAGTTCCCAGAAATGGCGTCTATTAGCTTCTTCGCGTCTGTACACTGCAATACGAAGGATGTTCCATAAGGAAGTTTCCCCAGGCCGTAAGAGTTGAATAAGAAGTCATTACAACGACAGGTGTAGCTCACTTATTCCACTGAAGGAGCGTTGTTTGTCACCTTGATTTCCCAGAACATGGGAGCATTTGTCATAACTTGACGCGAATTTAAACTTATGTCGCGGTTGAAGTCTTACCCTCTCATTCGCAAACGTTCACGAACAGCTTTTTCCACTTTCTTATTAATCTGGCGTCGGCGACCTTCCAAATGTTGCTTTATCAGCCTGAATTAATGATAGTCCGACGGGGCAAAATTAGGACAAGGAATCTGCAGTCAAACGACTGTCTGTCGTACGCTGTGTGTGGTTGAATTTTCGTGCTGATAGATCACACCTCGCGACAGATGTCCTAGTTTCTTCCTGCAAATAGTCTGACGCAGTCGTCGCGGTAGGTCACGGTGGGAATTCGCGTTGATTTTTGTTACCCGAGTCATGAATTTTGCATGGATGGCTCCATCTGCATTCTAGAATACAGGTGGAATAAATTTCCAAGAGAGTTTCAAGGGTTTAAATTTGGCCTTCCTAGAAGTTGTGTGTTTCCACCGCATTCAACCTTATTTCTTTTGTGGTTTGAGATGATACATCCTTCTCTCATCGCCTGTCAACATGATACATCCTGGTCTCATCGCCTGTCAACATGATACATCCTTGTCTCATCGCCTGTCAACATGATACATCCTTGTCTCATCGCCTGTCAACATGATACATCCTTGTCTCATCGCCTGTCAACATGATACATCCTTGCCTCATCGTCTATCAACATGGATTCTAAGAATCCGTTTTTCGTCTTTAAACTGATGGAGACTTGAAAGAGCAACCTGGGTAGTCCTTTTTTCCTGTTTTATCAGACATACTGGCGTCCAGCGCCCACACGCCTTGCGGTATCCCAGTTCTGCTTGAGCAGTTTTGTGTACTGTGCTGATAAATCTCGACTTGTCACTGTTTGGTTCCACATCTGTTTTTCCACTCGCGCTGGGCTCACATCCGTTCTCGATATGCTAGCCTGTTCGGTGCGATTATCATCACGGAGATCCGTTCGACCATTTCCGAACCCTGTGAACCATTTTCCTTCATTCTGTTCTCTCGTCCTGCCATCAACATGGACTACTATCAGTGTCCGTAAATTTTGTTACGGGCAATATTTTGCGCCATTAAAAACCGAATCACTCTACGCAGTTTTTTTTCGGGACAAAGTTTCCAGTGTCATTATCATTGCACATAAAATTACCTTCTGACTAGCACGAGACTGACTGATTGACTGGGTCTTGCACCATCTGTTGCATGTTACTCCTTTAACTGCTACCGCCTAGTGCTTGATTAACTCGAAGTTACAGTATAGAGAGTCTTCCTCATTGAACTCGCCTCGTATAATGGACATATAGGCTCCTTTGGTTACCTAAAAAAGGGTAAAGTGATCCCGTTACAGGCCCGGTGTGGCCTATAGAGTGGGTAGAGGTATAGCTTTACTCTTCCATGACCACGGCACTAGAAGGGGGTGAGTGGTCAGCAGCACGCCCCGGCCGTAATCTACCCCCGGGAAAGACCCGGTACCCATTTTGCAGGAAGCTGGGTGGGCCCCAGGACCGATCTGGACGGGCGGAAAATCTCGTCCCCACTGGGATTCGATCCCGGACCGTCCAGCCCGCAATCAGTCACTATACCGACTGAGCTATCCTTTGGATACCTAATCGGCCCATTTCGATGCTTATTTTTAACGAAGATAATGAAAATGTGTACGTAACATACATGTAATGGATTTCGAATAAGCGCTCCTGGTATTCCGTTTGTGACGATATTGCGTGCCCTAGAACGCGCAGTTGCCATGGAGAGTGTTTTGCGGTATTCTCGTGTAGTTATGAATGTTGAGTGGTTGCAACATCTTCTTACAGTCTGTTTTAAATGAGCTATTTTAGAGTTTATCCGAAAGTGTTTGGGGAAGTAATGACAGAATATGTTATATTATAGGCTCTAGAATTTGTCGTATTATAGGCTATTGGGAGGCCGTCCAGGGAATTTAACGTCGCGATTTTTTTTTTTTTTTGCCGAGATGACTGTGTGTCACGTATACAATCTTAATGTTGTCCGTACCGTTACGTTGTCGAGGATTTTTGATTGCTGCTGCTCTGTCGAAACAGTATGCCGTGTTCACTAACATTAGTGAAACCGTTTTTTATCGGTGCACTGTGCATTCTAAAATCTATGTAGTTCACAAACCAACATATGCACTATTTATTAAACTAGGAAAAGTTTTAAAACTTACATTAAAATACACATTAATATCGCTCCTACACGTTTCGGTCTATGAACATCAGGGAGCTTGTACTGCACCTGGCTAAAGTTGAATTTGTGTTTTAAAAAAACTCAGTAAAAGTAAATCGTTATACATTGTGTGGTGATGTTCATAGACCGAAACATGTAGGGGCGATATTAATGTGTATTTTAATGCAAATTTTAGAACTTTTTATAGTTTAATATATAGTACAATTGTTGGTGTGCGAACTACATAGAGTAGTGAAACCATTTTTGTGCAAGGTGCAAAGTTTTATTTTGAGAAGTAGGCGTGATGAGAGAGAGATTCGCGTGGTTATTTCGTCTTGAAGATGGAGGCAGTGGGCTCCTCCAATAAAATGATTCATTTGTTTCAGACCGTGCGTGATTGCCGGCTATTGCCGTGGTGTAAGGCTTCGCTGTTCTCGATACTACATAACGTTGATTGGTACTTGTTTACCGACGTTTCGGGACAGCCTTTCGGTCCCATCTTCGAGGGCCTTACACCCGCAGTATTCCTGGCATTAAGGACAGATATGTAATTCTTTATCTATTCCTGACCGATTAACTCCATGGAGTGTCCTTCTTGAGAAGCTGACAGGTTCTCAGCTGGTCTTGAAATTCCCCGCATTTTATGGAACCTGAACCTTCATTACCACATTCACAAGAGCCTGCCACCTGTCCTGGTCATTAGCATAATTATTATTGTTATCATTGTTTTGTTGGTCCTTCTGCTTTGCTGTCAACATTATCCCAGTGAAATGCAATACTTTTACTTTTCGCCATTGTTTGACTTTCTGCACTCGTGTTTACCAAGTTCGTCATAGCGGTTCTGTACCGTGGCGTAGTTTTCGCGTCTGTGCAAACGAGTTGTAATACATTGCATATCCTAAGGGCTGAATACGGCGGTACAATTTCGACTTGTAATGAATGTATTAATTTCGGTGAGTTGTATTAAAAGTAATCATAGACGATGTACCAATTCGTTTCCTTCTTTGTCTTGCAGACAGGGAAGTACCCTCCGGGTTCCAAACCTAATGAGGGTTTGTGGAAAAGTGCGCTATTATATCTCAGAGTAAGAAGAAAGTTTTTCGTTGCATAAAATTAGTCACATTACTTTCTTCATTTATTTTCGTTACGTTCGCTTTCAGAAAGGAAATTTATATTAACTATTTGTATGGAACACGGTTCTTCTAAAGGAGATAATAACCACCATCGTAGTCTGGTAATTATCCGCCTCTTATAGAAACCAAATGGGGGCACGCGGTGGCACGGTTGGTTAAGCCACTACCATTCAATCGGAAAGGTCGCGGGATCGATTCCCGATGTTGTAATTGGAATTTTCCATTGGCATAATCCTTCCGGCCGTACTATGGCACTGGGCTCGAATCAGCCTCTAACAGAAATTAGTACCAAGAATATTTCCTGGGGGCTAAAGGTGGCCGGTGCGTAGGGCTGACAAACTTATCGGCTTAATGTGCCGACTGTCTTGAAATCTGGACTCCTCAACCTCCTGGAGCCTTTGTAGCTTGTTCGGGCCTGTGTAGGGATTTCTTTACTTTTTTATGGACACCGAATTCTGCATTACCGTATTTAAAAGGCCAGGCAACTAGACTGACGTTGAATCTTAAATTAAATATCCTTTAATTAAAAGAAAATGCACGGAATGGATAACTTCAAAATCATTCTGAATCCTTTGACGTTTTGCTGACCGTGCATCTCAGTATATTTATCTCAGTATTTAACCAACTTGATACACAAAATTTGTTTCACAATTAGTTTTATTTCATGCCTCTACATGTTTCGAGCACATGTGATCATCATCAGGAGGTCAAAATTGCATTACACAGCCTCTGGTATCATCACACCTATAGGTGTGATGATACCAGAGGCTGTGAGAAACAATTACGATATTTATACAACGTACTCCTATTTATATGTTTAGTAAGGTGGACTTTTGTTTGTGTGTTGCTTCTGGGTAATGACGACTGGTATTAATTCAAAACTTAACCATAAAATAGTAGAAATAAACGATGTGAATTTTGATGTTTCGGACTATATTACAGTCTCTAAACAATGAATCAGTGAAAGAGTGAACTATGGGACTAGTAGTTATGGATGGAGCTACACGCCTGACTCTGTGTTTCAAAGTACGCTTGACTAACAATCAATACAATTAGCTAAAATTTTTGTGCGCCATTCTTTTGTAACGTGGCTTGTCCCAGCTTTTGTTCAGCCTATATTCACCCCATTTGCATTGTTTGTATTCGCTAACTAAATAAACATGTTTAAAAAGGCGGAAAGGTAATTATCAGTTGTTTCTCTCTGTAATTTTCCCAGAAGTAACAAAAATTTGAGGCAATGGATTATTTTACAGTGATCGTACGGTGCAGTAATTGTATCAGTTCCAAACGTGTTTTGTTTCATGACAGGCAATACCCGATGTGCATGATAAACCAAAATAACACCAACCGCATTATTACAACTACAAGACTAACCGAAATCTGATGCCATTATTTGGGTGGAATGTAACTGTTGGCATGGTGCTGCCGTCCTTCTCCGACTGCACGGTGTAGAAGAACGATTTTCGTAAAACTGCGAATAAGAAGACGCAATAGGGGAAACTGGGATAGGGCAGACGGCAGTCACAATTAATGACACTAAAACTTCATCATGTTGTTTGTTATTTCACTAAACACAAATAGTCTAACATTAAGCACAAGATATGAAATGTAACAACAAGAAGGTGCGAGACAGTTGTCATGTGGACGCAAAAATATTATGCAAATATTAACACACTTTTGCAAATGGCATGCGTAAACCCTCACCAGCCTAAAACAAATTAAATGCAGAAATTATTAACACCGCGGATGGCACAACTGCATCCTAACGCAAAAGGTAGATACGTGAAGTTAGCTGTACTATGCCGCGTTGAGTATGGGATATATGGTGTTCCAACACTTTAGTGTTTGCCATACACTGGAGTCAATGTGACATTAACAGCTCATTGTGATGTACATGGGAAGAATACTAAGGCAGCGCTGCGCATTTCAACACAAACTGCGTGTTCTAAATTCACCCAAGCTCTCCTCGGCTACAAAATAAAAAAGTTTCACTTGACATAATGCAATTCTTAAACAATTGCAAGCATGAAAAAAGTCGAGATTTACATTACGTAGGGCCTATAGCACAAAAATTTTTTGTTTACTTTGATATAGCTAGGGCATTTGTTCTGTTACCGTGAGGAGAAAACTCAGATGAGGATTGCTTATGAACAGGCTACTGACCGGAATACACTACGTGCAGTAAACAACAGTGTCTACAGCAGGGCTGGGATGACTGTACAGTGAGGAGCTCAGCACCTTCTATTCTTTGCCAAACATTCTCAGGGTTATCACAACACGGAGGGTTAAATGGACGGACATGCAGCAGGCCTGAGAGATAATACACATCAAATTTTATTCTGTTGATCATTGGGTATAATGAAGAGGAGATAAAAAAATGCTTTAAACAGCATCGTAAAATACGCTGTGAAAGGTTTTCAAAAGATTCAGAATGTTTATCTCAGTATTTAACCAACTTGATGCACAAAATTTGTTTCACAATAAGTTTTATTTCATGCCTCTACATGTTTCGAGCACATGTGATCATCATCAGGAGGTATCTCTGGTCACATTAATTTCGCTGTACCTGTTGGGTATTGTGGCAGCATGCCGTGTTGTGTGAGTATCACGCAACGAAGCGCAGAATGCATGCATATACGTAGCAGGGCACTCTTGGCAACATAACATTACACAACGCGGCATGCTGCCACAATACCCAACTGGTACAGCGAAATTAATGTGACTTTTTATAGTGTAACTTTAGCAAGGACGATACGGCTCCCTGTTGATGGTCCTAGGACCGAAATATGTCGGAGAGTTTTAATGTTTTCATGAGTAAATTTTATACATTTTATATATGTATTTGGTATAATAATTGAGTTACATACCAACATACGTTTGTCGTGTTGGCGACACTGTAGATTTTTTCTCCTAAGTTAAAGTTTAAAACATTTAATTTTTAAGACATAGGCTGCTGCTTTAATAATGAATAGTGTAATGAATGATTGGTTGAAGTAATTCGTATGATTCTACTTTATGGATTGCGTAACCAAGATTCTAGTGTTTAATTTGATTTAATTTCATGGTATATTTTAAATTATATTTGTTGATGTGCGTTAAACATGGTTCTTGAATGCCACGGGGATTTTATGAGTTAATTACACTGACGCGGGTAACGGTGAGTGTGAAATTCTCTGGATACCTTTCGATTCCATATAACTTGATGTGCGCAGTTCGATGTTGTGTTGTAGTTGATGAATATGCGTGTGTTAAGAAGCTTTCGGCTTGTTTGTATAATGAAATTAACGCAATCTGGTCTCCCGCTGATTCTTAAATGTAAGACGTATTGAAGTTTCGAAATTGTATGGATATTGTATCGACTGAGTTTGCAACGAAACCGTACGGGAACTGATCACTTTTCGGTGTTGTGGAATTCGGCTGTATTATTCTAAATTTCGCTATTCCACATTCCGCATCGTAACAGGTTACACTGAATCGACAATCGAGCAGTCATTCTTCCAATCCACCAGCCAACATCACAATTACTTGTGTAAAATCAGTAAATTTATGTTTCCCTTTCTTCATTTCATTTTCATTAGAAATCTCACCTATTGTATGTATTCACTGTCCTTAGTAAACTACAGTATACGTAATACTTTTTCCTGCTTACGCCGCAGTAAGTGCACTGGCAGTAAGAGAACGCTTGACCTCGAAACACAAGGAACTATTAATAATAAAAGTATTCCGTCAAACACATCTAGTTTATTACTTTATTGTAATTAGAGTGGCAACATGTTTCGACCCTATTGGGTCATCATCAGGCCTTCACTGTGAACCAGTTAACTATAAAGCTGCGAAACGCAAAGTTCCTCATCCTCCTGACGAGCAACCAAGCCAGTCACGTTTCCGCGAACATTGGTGAAATATTTGTTTGGAAGCAGATTTGCCTGTGTCTTTACAGATATTCCCAGTAAAGTGAAGCAGTCGGCGGTAACCTCTATCACTAGATGAAACCTGTATGGTGGCAGTTACTGCAGAATACTGAGGCTAGGTTAAGACGAGAACAGCTTTAGCCACGCTAGGCCACCTGCCACAAATACTCCCTCGAGTAGCGAGGAGCTAGTTAGAGAACACACAACCCGGAGCGGTCACGTCGCTAGTAACAGAAGTACTATCTAATTTGGGAACTGTGCAGCATTTTCCATTTAAAATGAAAGTACGGCCTCCAGATATGGAGGGTAGCTACGAATATACTGCATAAACAGTCGCGAACAGCCGTTAAAGAATGTTCCTCCACCTTGGCCGTTGGGCGAGGTGTTAACAACTCCTCACCGTAAAAACTTAATATTTTACGAAACTCATCACTAGGCCATGGGCTTGCATCGAAAAGTGTGAGATGGGTGGGGTATTTGTCACGTATGGGAGGCAGGAGCGGTGCGTGCATACATGATGTCTGACAAGGAGTACTGAATAATATCATCATATTCGACTGTTAATTACACTTCGGTGCACAGAAGCGTTTGGGACAGGACACGTGTTCGACGTCGGTCAGTTGACATATGACACCGTGCACATCGTTAAAGAAACACTGACGCAGTCCCTACAAAAACCTTTAGAAAGATTGGATTTACTGTAACAAGTGTTTATCGAGTTACAAAACGGCTTAAATTACAACCTAACCGATTGCAAGCAGTGCAGCGACGGTGTACATGCGTGAATTCAATATTGCCATTTGTTTATTCATTCTGTGCGTCATGGGGTTCGTGAGTTGAGCAGTTTGTATTTGCCAGACGCAGTATCTTCTCAATTCATTGGTCACAGAACAAGGCAAAACAGCCGGTAATGGTGTGCTAAAACCCTCACGTAGTGCATGACATCTTGAAGGTGACTGAAGACGGGCGTGACATGCGCTCTTCGAGGTCGAACTGAGGATCCGTTGCTAAATGCTTCACAAACAGCAGTACGCGGTGCCCATGATAAGTACTGCTACCGAATGATGACATGCTCTGCTTGTGAACGTAGCTTGTTTGCAAGTACACTAATTTTGAGTAACTGACATGAGCAGCGGCCTAACAACGGAGAGTGACCTTGATGCGTGCGTCGAAGGGATGCGGTGAAGAAGAACCTGTTGTGTAGCAGAAGTAATCAGTGTCCTAGCAACCAGGGTGACCTTGTTTCATGTGTCACAAGGAGGTGAGGAAGAGTCTGTTGTCCGACGTGAGCAGCGGCCTAGCGACCAGAGTGACCTTGATTCGTGTATCACAGGGAGGTGAGAAGGAGTCTTGTCTGACGTGAGCAACGGCCTAGCGACCAGAGTGTCACAGGGAGGTGAGGAGGAGTCTGTTGTCTGGCGCGAGCAGCGGCCTAGCGACCAGAATGACCTTGATTCATGTGTCGCAGGGAGATGAGGAGTCTGCTATACGGTGCGAAAGACATCACTGTTTTGTCTACTACGTGATTTATTTTTGTTGCCTTTGAAATGGCGAAATCTGTATATGTTTTTCCATAGTAAAACGCTGCGCAGTACAGCTACAGAGTGAAAATTAATGGTTTCCTTGAACCCTGCGATTTAGCAAAATTCCATAAACAGAATATCTGAACAGATGTTAAAGCGAACAGCCTGAAGGAAGCTTTAGACAGGGAACTCAAATACAGACGGGCTAAGAAGTTGCAGAATGCCTGCCTACAACATTGTTAGGTGAGCTTAGGGAATATTCATCTCTGGTGTAAAGATTCCAGTGAGAATTTTCTTTTCAAATGATTAAGTCTTATGTCCTTGTCCGAAAACACGGTAAGTGGGACATGACATTCTCGCAGCTGGGTTGTCTAGTTACGGTCGTCTGGAATGTGGAGGTTCACATTCTGCTCATCTACACTGCGACAGTCCTCGGACAACCGTATTCTTACGAGACAACATTTTACAGCTAATTTATACTGGCCTAATTCTGCAGTAAGCAGCGGATGTAAGGTAGCCATGTTTGAAAGAGGACCACCTATACAACCCATGATGGAGAGGCTACTCTTCAGTACTGCTTCTGACTGGACATCCTGCCGCTGTTCACTGCCGAAACCCTCACCGTTCTTATGTTACCAAGACACCCCGCAGCTTGTCCTGCTTAGTCCTTCAAGATGAAGACAACTAGTTCATCCGAAACTCTGGTAATTACCCTCGAGGCTGAACGGTTTTATAACCCGCCAATACCGAAATCTTATCTTCACGTAACCCTCAAATGTTATAAGTCGCCTCATTAGGCAAATTTCTCGGCATCCTGTAACTTCCATGTTACGTCCACCACTCTATCGTCTTAAGAGATTAAATCTTTGTTCATCTTTTGTGTGAGAGACTTAGTTTGATGCCGTTAAAAAGTGCCGGGTAATTTCGTGCATATTCTGTATATTCCTGTGTTCATAGGTTTTAGTTAAGAGATGTAAAAACCAGTGATTCTGGGCGGCGTTATAGCAGATATTCCCCGAATATAGTGACTCCTAGGTTGTTTTGAATGTGTGTTGATTTTGATTTGTTAAGTTTGATTTGTTACTGTCGACCCCTGCAGTTTAAACTTTACCATATTGTGGGTAGTTCTGTTACTTATTTATTGCTCTGCATGATCGTGTCCATTCAGGCGGCAGAATGAGTAAGTGAAAAGTTTAATGCAAATACGTATGATAAAACTTACATCAGATAAAATGGTATAAATCATTCTCGTGTGCGGAACAGTGCGCGGTATAAGGTGTCTAGATCTGAGTGTTCTTCAAAATTTAGACCACCTCGTCATTGGAGTTAAAAGAGTTTTCTACTAACGGCTCTGAGTGTGTTTATATTGTCACGTAATAAATTAGTTCTTCGAAGGCTAGTCGTAATTATGTGTACCAATGTTTACGGCCACGTACAGTAGTTTGTCCACAGAATGTGTTTATGTGTTCCATTTCGATGCAGTGAAAAGCTGTTGCTTTTCCCTGCAGCATTAACCGATGGATCTTTCTAATGGAAGCACTCCGTGTCCTCTGCGAGGTATAACCTGAATCTTTATGTGTATGACGTAGACGCATAATAGTCTTAAAAATTCAAAATATGGCACAAATGCGCACGTTTCCTGTGTGCATACTAAAACAGCATATTCCCTCACCATATCTTCATCATTTCCCAACGCTCTACCTTCCATCCTGCCTACCTTTACTTGCAGGAACAACCGCCACAGTCTGGGAAACACTCGTCTCCCCCCACCCTCCGTAATACACGTAGATACACATCCTTCTTTATTTCTTCTTTTTCCTCTTCTTATCTAGTTTGAACGTCACAGGGGATGTAACCCTGTGCAATAAAATGTATGTCAGTTACAATAAAGACGTCTCTTAGCGCTCTGATTAAGTGATTAAACTAATGTAACTGTGATGGGTTGACAAATTATTGCAAAATCTTAGGTGTTTATTGTAGAGTTCTTGCAGAAGGCACTTAATGCTCTGAAACTGGAAGGTAAATAGATGTACCACATGCTTGAGCATGAAATGCCTCTACATTTCGTGAACACAGTGTATGCACATAGTTCTCGCAATAAACACCCATCATTTCCTCAAACTGGCTCTGACCACTTCGTCTCTGCTATGGAGTTTTTTTTCTTAGAAAGTGGAACTAAATTGTTAAATGTTATTTGGCTAATTCCAAGTTTCGAAATGCTGAATACTTTTAGTGACATGACCAAAGTTTTAGTTGCTATAAAAATTGAGAAATGATGTAAAACAATTGGGGAAAACTCTGTGCCCCCTCCCAATCCCAGTAAATTCCTATAATTTATTTTTTATATTTTTAATTATTTTATTTATTGTTACTTATATTTCATTTATATTATATTATTTATATTACATTGAAATATTAAATTGAAACAATTGAAATAAATGCTATAATTTAATTTGAAGGCCGTAATGAGAATACACGTGTGAGTTACACGTGCAGGCCTACAGAAAACTTGTAAAGTTCCTGCATAAAAGAACATTTGAATGACGTAAGTTCTGCTTCTGCCGGCATACAGTTTGGTTACCGGCAATAAGCTGCAGTACTTGACTTCTCAATAATGTGGCGTGTGTCCCGATATGTCGTAATGTTTGTCGCATATATCAGATAACTTATTGAATGCCTGCAGAAATACACGCACTGTGGTTTCCAGCAGAATCAGGAATGTTATCAGTATTTATTGTTTCATTTCCATGAACAATTTATTGAAACATGGAAACCACGCGTTTCCATGCTGTGTGTGATCTGTGTCTATGACATTTACAGTTTGTGCCACTCTGTATGTGTTTGCCTGTTGTGTGGCCGCACATTTCACTAGATACAAATTCACGCCCTTCATTTCTGCCTTTAAAGCAGGCCGTTATGCACAGTGGAATGCACGAATATTACACGTACAGAAAATGTGACAAGTATTTTATTCTTCATTCACTACGGGCTCGAGGACCCAGGGATCGAATCGCGGTGGGGGGCGAGATTTTTCGCACCTGTCCAAGCGGGCCGAGGTCCACCTAACTTTCTGCACATTGAGTGCCGATTCTCTTTCCCGGGCGTAAAACCGCCGGGGTGTGGCTTTAGAGTCTAGGTTATAGAAAGAATAGAGCTATATTTCCACTCTCCCTCTGGGCATTCGTGGCCTGTTATAGGGTGGAATTTACGTTTGCCTTTTATTGCTTTCCTATACACGACAATTTAGGAAATGTACGCATAACAGCAATTGTGGCGCGTTCTGTACGTGTTAACAATTGTCTTGAAAACCGCAGGACACGAGGAAAAGTGAACTGGACTTAACGGTGTGTGGTTTACAGAACAAGTTGTATCGAAATCCTGGCAGCAGGGGGGGCATAAGCCCGAAAACGGGCCGAAGCGCACAGAAGAAAAGAATAAGAAGGAGGAGGAGGTGGAGAGGAGGGAGGAGTATGAAGAGGAGAGAGAGAAGAGGACGAAGAGGAAGAAGGAGAGGAGGATGAAGAAAACGTGTACTTTTAGTACACAGCTTTCTTTTGAAATGTTCCCCTGCTGATAAATGTTTTTCGAATTACTCTCGAAATGCACCAATTAACCCTTTAAACGCCAAGTTAAATCCCACCTGCCATCTGCTGGCATTATTAGGAGCTCACCGTATTCTCCACGTTAGCAGGACAAGGGTTAATAGAGTAAACTGACCTTATTTTGTTGTACTTTGGCCAGAATTTGAACGTATCAACAAAATTTGGTAAGACCGTCGAATATCAAATCTTTTTAAGATACGTTTCGATGTTCTTGAGTTCTTATGTGTGGGTAGACGGACAGTCATACCGCGTGGACGAAGAAAATACATAGATTTTTGCAATTGTTTATTGCCAAAGCACAAAAATGAAACCCAGAAATAAATTCTACCACAGAATGTCGGCAGAACTTTTCGTTCCTAAAAACGACGGTGAAATTTTTTGGTAAAGCCTGTTGTATTGTACTTTGAAGTTATTTTCTGCGCGGTCTCACACCTTGCATGCAATGTGTTTATGGTTGTCTGAACACAGTAGTTCCATATGTTGTCGGCACATAAACACGGCTCATTTGGCTAGACCCACAAGTGACTAATCCTTACTTACAGGCTGCTACTTGAACTTCATATACATACTTTGACACTGGTCTAGTTTAGAAGTAACATTAATACAACAGATTTGACGTTGAGGTGACCATGCATCGTGATATATAATTATAATAAAACCAACGAGATGCACTGATTTCTCAAGTTTATTTTAGGTACAGAACTCTATATGTTTCGGACAGTTCCTCTGTCCATCATCAGGGGTCTAGTACCGTACACACAGCGATAGGTATATGTCATACAGTTTATGCTGACTGCTTGCTAGCCCCAAGGATATACGTACATGACACTGAATTTGTATTTTTACCTTGCATTTTGACGTCACTGTGACTACCGTTTAATAGCCTACTTGTAAACCATCTGTTTTATTGAACTATTCGGTAATAGTCAAAGTGGGCCGAAATATGTCGCACACTTTATGAAATGGCTTGAAAAATCTTAGCGTCAGTGTAAATAGTTGGCTCGCTGTAGCGATTAACAATCAGTATTTGAAACTTGTCGAGAATCTTAACGGGACGTTTTGCCATTAATAAAATTCAAATTCTTTTGTAACCGGTCGTACCATTGTGCCTCTCCTTATACAAACCGGTCGTACCATTGTGCCTCTCCTTATACAAACCGGTCGTACCATTGTGCCTCTCCTTATACAAACCGGTCGTACCATTGTGCCTCTCCTTATACAAACCACACCAACATTTGTCGCAGTATCTCGAACATGAAGTGGTGGAGATTGTAGCCAATTGCAGATGAGACACACTTGTGCTGCTGTGGTTATAGGGTTCCGTTACACGTAAGTTTTGTGGTATTCAGTGGACAGCTGATCCTCGAACAACCCAATTTGCAAGTCGGTGTTTGAGCGATTGCGTAACTCTCGCTTTTGACTCTTGCCTTCGGCAGTGGAGTGCGTTTGTCATGTGATCGTAGTCGTTCGTGTCTGCGGGTAACGGAGCTTGCCTGAGTCGGTGTTATGAACTTTGATTACTGTTAAGTTGTCCTACAAGCAGTATTGATTGAGTGCTGCAGTCGTTAAACGATTCATTCAAACTTGCAGTGCGATGGCTAGCGTTTTATTAGCACAGAATAATCTTAGTAAATGACCAACTTAATGCACGCGATCTTGTTCCAAAATAAGTTCATTATATTCCTCTACATGTTTCCAGCACTATTGTGCTCGAAACATGTAGAGGCATATAATAAACTTATTATAAAACAAGAATTTGCGCATTAAGTTGGTAAGTTACTAAGATTATGCTGAGATGCACGGTCAGCGAAACATAAAAAAAAAAAACATTAGCACAGAGTCCTTTTGCAACATCAAATTCTGTGTGTCAAAATTTGACAGACGTGGAGGCGTACAAAACTAACAGCGGCGAATATATACGGTTTCCAGTTAGTTTGCAACCAGGGGTTTAAAAGTCGTAGATGACCCACGATTTTATTGTTCCTGCTGTGTTGTTATGCTTAATATGAAACGAATATTTACCAAGTTAATAACAACGGGTCTAGCGAAGTAACATTCTGTTAGCAGAATCCTAATGCCCAATACCACTAATACCAACACCCACCACTGGACTTAATTCTGAGCCACTTTCACCCAAAACTGATACAGTGAAACCTGAAACTGGATAGAACAGATCCCTGTCTTTAGCAGAAAATTTCCATAGTCCCGAGGATCTTTAACTTCAATGACCTATTTCAACGGAACCTGCATGCAACGGAAAAAATAAGGTTCCTTGTTGTTCCGTTATAGGCAAGTTTTATTGTATCTAGTTAGGTCACTCCTCATTGTTATCCACGATCTTCTTGAGCGTCCAAGTGACCGTTTTATGACAGATTTTCTGTGCAAAATTCTGCATTTATTTCTCGTGTTCCCCTTTCCGTGCACGTTACCAACCGATCGTATCTCAGTTTCAATGCAGGTAACATCAGAATAATTAAACTATGAAACCTAGCTGTTACAGCATGTACTATCAGGTTTCACGCTAAAGCACTCTGCGTTTTGTCCGCAAAGCTTTCGTATGTTTCCTATACTTTCGCAACAAAATAGCGATTATTTATCAAACCTGCACTAACAGACTAGTGTTTGGAATGGAAATGCAGTGAGGGACAAATTGAATTTTTAAATCGTTTAGACTAACATCAGGTTTCAAAGGATTGCCCCTATAATCTATTGCAGTTACCTTTCGTAACTAGTGGCCGTCTTCTTCGGCTACGACTTGAAGACAAGGAATAGAAAAGTCCATAAATGTAAACGTAGTTCTACATTTCTACTTATCGACTACGATATTTTACTCTGACACGCCAAGCCCATGTGTCTCCCGCCAACATAGCTGTTTTCTCTCCCGTTCTCAATTTGTGGGACCATAAGCTTTCATGTGTTGGATTTACGGACATCGTTGGCTTCTCTTCCTGTTAAATCTGTCCCCGCTGTAAAGCGATTCTTCATCTGTAAATCGATTCTTGCCGTAATTTCGAAGTACGTACAAATCGCAGCCCTGAGACTGTGAAAGTAGTGTCGTTTCTTTGTTCGTCAGCTGTATATGTAGGTACCTCCCGCGGCGTAAATGCTCCATTCGTTCCTTCCCTTCTGTGGTTGTCGTACACCGTAATATTGTTCCTTCTGCTCCATCTTTTCTTCATACCTTCACGTATTAATTTTCTTCAGTTTCCACACCAACCTGATCGTCCCACTCTCAATTTTCCTAATATCAATGTTCCATAATGCGTCTTCTACTTTATGTACGCCTCCCGCTTTTACTCATTCCTTTGTATAGTGACCAGTGTTAACACATTTCTTGAAATATTTCTCCCTCATTCCTTCAAGTTGGTCTTACCATTTCAGAGCTCTGTTTTTAGGTTACTTATCACCGATGAAGTGACATCCGTTTTTCTCTTACATTTTCATTTCGTCCTTTGTTTTACCCCGTCACCTGATGCTATTTTTTTAAGCAATTTAAATATTCTTATTTCACTCCTGTTTTCAAGTTGGAGGTCACATTCCACATTTTATAGAGCATGAAACTGGTGTGCATAGTGTTTAGAAACTTAGATTTACCTCGCAGAGAACACATCCACTAAGAACACTAGTTATTCAGTGCTATTTAAATACTATATTCATCATACATTCCCCATAAAGAGCCACACTCCGTGCGCAATATGCGCAGTCCGTTTGTGCTAAAGGATGAGGTACATAGAATAACAGCTATGCTTAAAGTGAATGAAAAATACTTTGAAGTGATGTGGAATATGTTTTTCTTAACTTGCTAGTATTGTAGTATAATTCGCTGTGATTTCTTTTAGCGTTGCTGTGGCAACGTTTGAGAGATTTGTTAGCTGTTCTCTTTATCCTTCTCCAGGCCACCATGTTAGAAATGTAAGGGTATTTGTTCCAAATAAATGGAAGCAAATTCAGTGGTTTGAAGTGGACGTAAATTAGCATAATCCTGGTCAGATGTACAGGAAGGATCACCAGCAGCCTCTGAAGCTTAGTGTGAGCTACGTTGTTAGTTAAATGCGCAGTAGCAGTGGTATTGGTCACGCTTTATAAAACAAAGTATCCATTGTTGTACCGCTGTGCTACGAACTGCAATAACGAGCCAGGATGTAGGTGTGGTAACAACGGAGACTGTTCCAGCTTGAACACAGTGGGCAGTAGGATTGTCCTGCCATGTATCAAGTGGGGGTGTGTTTAGACTCCCTTCGCCGTGAAAATTTTTATAGCGCCGTGTGGCTGACTGGTGCGGCGCCACTGCAATGACTATTCAGGTCACTCAAACAGATCACTAAGAAAATGCAGTAACACAACGAACTTCCGGTTCGGTGATTTACGTACAAGTGTCCCGACAACAATGACCATGTTGATACCGTGTCAGACTAGGAGTGTACACGTTTTATGCACATGTATTCACTGGGTGAGGTTTGAGGTTCTGCTTGTGACTGTATGAAGATGGCGGCCTATGCCGGTTGTAACTCCGTGTTATTGAGTAGGTAATTTAAACGTTGAGAGAGATTTTCTGTTACAATGTAAAGGGCAAATCTTTTCTTCTCTGAAGATGGATGCAGTGTGTTGCTCGAAACCATCATCGAACAAAACGGCGTCACTTCACAGAAAATCGTAATTTTGATGTTTACAGTGCTCATATTGTACCTTAACCTTTTAAAGACGAAGTGCAGACTGCACTATTTAAAGACCCAGTTCGTAGCGCGCAGTAAACACTTTTCATCTCGGTTATATAAACCAATCAGTATATGTTGTGTGGAGCAGAAATCGCTGTTTGTTCACAGATAAATACAACACTCGTAAATGCGGTGTGGACAGAGCATGCGATTGTTGAATGTTAAACCTGTTGGTGCATCACGTAACCAGTAGGCTTTAAAAGGTTAATAAGCTCTGTTGATTCACAAGCTTTCGTAGTGAAGTTGAAAATCAAATTCGTAATTAATGTACGTGCATAAATTGAGCCTTCGGTATTCTGTTATTTTTTTCGTGGCGTTAATAAGATTGTTTATTCGTTATGGATAGTCTTGCATGTCACCTTGACACACACCTACTGACATTTTCGGGCAGCAGCTGGCCGGTTCCTGTCTTGAGACTAGGTGTTGTGTTTCTGTTCCAGTACAGCAAACTGCGTGGAACAGAGTCCTTAAGATTCTGTTATTCTTTCTGCTGGCCAAAAAATCGCTTGCCCTTTTGAAGACTAAATATTCATTTCCCTGTTCATGATAGTCCGTCAGTAATCCTTATCACGTACTGCGTTAATTTAGTCCGCACAATTTTTATCCATTTTAGGCGCGTTTGAATAATTGCGAAAAGTGACTGTTAACTTCGTCATGTCCGTCCGTCCGTCCGTATCTTCACGACATTTGATATTTCGATATATCGAAAATCTGTTGAGAAAACAGACGTTCCATTAAAATCTGACAATAATAGTGGGTGCTGTATGTGAGGGCACATGTACGTGTAAGATTGTATCTCGTTGAATTCCTCTTAGAATGAGAAATATTTCACACAAAAGTTGTAGAGAATATCAAAACACATTTTACATTCATTAACGTTTTTCCCCCGAAAATCGTTCCTTTTATGAGATAATGTGGAATAATATTGTAGAGCTGGGAAGGCCATGGATGACAATGTGGTGCATGCGCATTGCATGCTGGATAACTAAGGCTACACACACACACACACACACACACACACTTAGAATACGTAACACTTATTCATTTTTCCCTGCAGTAGTGGTTGCATGAACGCGCCTCAGTGCTACCTTATATTACTTTGTTGTATCCTGCATGGTCCCGATGGGGAACGTATCGTGGATATTGTTCCAGAAGGGACAGAGCTCGAAATTCAGATTAAGACGGGGAGTTGGGCAGGATGCACACATTCACAGTAATCTCCACGTCATGTGTACTGGGGTTTATTGTGCATGAACAGTCAATAATGCTGTTACAGGTGAACTGTATGGAGTTCAACTCTCGGATGTGGGGTCTCTTAATTACAGTTAACACCCACTGATCATCCAGCTTCATTCAAAGCTGTTCGTTACCGTTTGAGATATTCTGCAGACTGCAACTGGAGCACAAGGCAGCTACTCTTGCATTCATGACCCCACACATTGCTCGCGCGATATAAACATTTAGGGCCACTACTTATAAACAAAAAGAAACAGAAGGAAATTGTCTTCCTCCCATGCCTGGTCTGCTTACTAAGAAATGAAAGTGTAAACAAATAGTGTGAGTTACAGAAAGGCGAGGACTCAGCACAATAAAATAAGCGTACGACTGACATGCAGTACATAACACAATCCTGCAGGAAAAAAATAACCATGTCTGTCAACCACACAGCAATAATATCCATCAACTGTACAATAATTTGTCTTGTGACATGTAACACTGTCAATTGAATGTGAATTGAAAGTCTAGACAATACGGGAGAAGCCTTCCGTTCAGTAAAAGAAAAATGTGAAGGCAACCAATCGCTGGACGAAGATTAGAATAGAACACCTCCTGAACATGCATCGGGATTTCTAATGACTCCCTTCAGGCACTAAATATTTAATTGTGAATGTAAATAAGGAGTAATGAAGGTCGCCCTCAAACAGTTATACTGCCCCCTGTTTTCTGCGTCACCACTCGTGGATCAGTCTTCCTCAGCAGTGGCCACACCCAGCTGCATTATCTGCCCTTGCTTAATTAAACCTTTAAGGGAGCGTCACTTTGACTTTTTAATGGGAAGTGCCCTTTGACCCTAACGCCCATTTCCGCCACTGAATGTAACAGACGGATTGATCGTAAAGCCTCTAAGCACTTGTGCAAAGTGCAGATAGATTCTACATGATGTGTTCGTCGTGGGAAATCCTTGTGTGTTTTTCACATGCCCAGTGAAATTTTGGTGCGCTTTCAATGAAGCAGACTTTTATCACGTTATCACAGTGTTTATGTTTATGTTGGCAGTGTCTTGGGAACAAATATTATCATGGCGATCAAATTACATAGGATAAACAGAAAAGTCATATGGCGCGCGTTTAAGGAAGAGAAATGAATAAAAGTACTTTACAGAAAATCTCAAGTAAATAGAAAGCCTGGAGAGATATTTGTAACGCTTGTGATAATATTGAAATGTGTCTTAAATAAATGATTTGGGAGGGTGTGGATTACATTAATTTGGCTTGGAGGAGGAACTGTAAGGAACACTGTAATCGTAATTAGGGGTTGCACAAAATACGAGGAATTCGTGGCATCACAGAGAAGAAAGTGGTCACCTACAAGCTCCGGTCGTACGTTTGACCTTCATAAAGGCTCTGAACACATTACATAAGAGGGTGATTTTTTTTTTAGTTTTTTCTTTGCTTTGTTTCCTCCAAAAGACCATTAGAAAATTTTATTTTAATTTTTTAACTTTCTCTTCAAGTGTAGGAACATTTCTTCTTGCGTTGGTGCTTTTGTGTAGAGTAATCCTGTGAACGTAGTCTGACAACATTAGTTGTGAAGTTGGCGTCTTGCAAACAGGGCTGTTCATTTAGCATACTGTCTTGAATGTGAAAGCGTCGTGCAAGAGCAGAGAAATTATTGTCGGTAACGTTTCAATATGGGTGTTAAAAAATGACTAGTGAGTTTGGTACGTCGAGCGTTAGAATGTATGTCTTGAAAAGACATCACAAATCAAACTTGGCGGTTTCTTCGTGTGGTTGGTCATGGAATATTTTGGGTCCGTAACGAAGGTAGATTGCCGGTCCCAGTGGCCGAGCGGTCTAAGGTGTACGAGGTGTGATAAAAAAAAATACGGGGAATGTTTAAATAAAAAAAAAATAATACAGTAAAGGACACATTGCCATTATCCCCCTCAAAATACTCCCCCTCGCTTCGAACACACTTATCCCATCGTTCTTGCCACTTTCTGAAGCAGTTTAGAAGTCATCTTTCGTGAGTGTGTTTAGTTGCGCTGTCGAGGCTGCCTCGATGTCCTGAATCGATTCAGATCGCTCGAACCACTTGTAAACCGTCTTCATGGTCACTACAGCATCACCATAAACTAATTTTAACATTTCGTGTGTTTCTTTAGCATTTTTTGTTTTTGCAGTTTGAAACAAAATTTCATGTTAATGCGTTGTTCGTGATCCA
>Ga0123354_10002844_pt1 | contig 23395 bp, 16 predicted proteins | sample TergutLab28metaG_2_FD_97872 | JGI IMG/M metagenome (GOLD analysis project Ga0123354, IMG submission 97872) | Labiotermes labralis P4 segment gut microbial communities from Petit-Saut dam, French Guiana - Lab288 P4 | ecosystem: Host-associated > Arthropoda: Insects > Digestive system > Gut ... | reverse complement strand
AGAAAAAAAAAAAAAAAAAAAAAAAAAAAAGAAAGAAAAAAAAAAAAAACCCCCCCCCGCGTGAAGTAAAGAAAAATTTCTATTTACGTTTTAAAAGGGGGTTGTGGGGGGGGGGGGGGGGGGGAGGTGGTGTGGGACTGTGTGCTTTAATACCAGACAGGTGTCCTGAATTTAAGTTTGTCAGGTGAAGAGTCCAGTTAGACTTTGTCACCAGACTGTTGGAAAGATGACAGTATTTGAAGAGTTGGACGTTGAGATTGTATTATCAGAATCAGATTGATGTCCAGAGATCTTGTTCCTATGTGCAGTCTTGTTTCAATCTGTCACTGACTACCCTTTGCCATTTTGTTGTGTTGTATGCTTCTGTTCTCCAGTTTATGTTCTCTGCAGCATTCTGCATATAATATTGCCTCCAGCTAAGAGTTCTTTGCTTGTTTGACTAGTTTTTGGAAGAGATATATGTTAACCAATATTGTAGTTCTTTTCTGTAAATAAATGGAAACAAAAAAAAATAAACTAGGATTTTTATTGCATTATGTGTTGTGGGTTTTGGTTTCATGCATAGAGACTATGCATTTTCTGTTTTTGTATTATTGTTTTTATTATTATGGCTCTTGCATTAGATGTACATGCTTCATTATTTGTCAGAGAATAAACATCATAAAAATCCAGCTGTCATTAAAAGGTAACTGTAATATACCACTTAACAACTGAGATCGCCACCATTTCCTTTAACCAAAGTTTTCTCGGAAAATGGTAAGTGAGGGTTATGGGTTTCATGCACAGAGCCACACAATTGTCACCCTCAGGTCAGGCAGTGGGGGACAGGCCCTGTCAAGTTTATGGTGGCAATATAACCCCTGACCAGAGGGGAGCAGTTACTGAAATATTGTTTTAATTAGAAGAAATCTTTGCATGCCATGTCAGAGCTTTGATTTAGATTATGTAATTGTAGTAACATCTCAGTTAATTACTTATTTCTCCAAACCTGATGGGCACTCTCAATCATGAAGTTACACAAGCAAGATCTCTTCGAATCATCAATGGATGCAGCGCTCACTGAACCTTATCGTTTCATTAAACAGCCATTACACCTATCACACCAATCCTATCACTACATACTTGCTTCCACTTGGCAAATGTTATACTTGTACCCACCAGATTTGAGGATGCATCAGTTGTAAGTATCCTAGAAATGCAGATACAACAACATCCCAGAGTCTTAATCCTGGAAATGTCATTTATTTTCAGACAAAGCTCAGTGTAAAGGTCACTGGTTCAAACCTGTAAGAAACACTGGGGAATGGTGTTGAAGCATAATAAGGTGATGCAGTGACAATATGAATTAATGACACGATTCTGTGTGCTAGTTCAGCTCTTTTCCAAATTTTGTGAATGAGTGTTTCTAGAAATGCAAACCTCTGGATCATTCCTTTATGTCAAATTCATCTTTGATTAATTCTACCACTTTTTATACAGAAGAAAAACCAACTAGAAAATACAGCTGTTGTGAGTTGCCCCAGATATCTTTAATAAAACTCTGACATGTTTGAGCCCAGATGGGTCATTATCAAGGAGTCACATGAGTGCATTAGAGGCATTAAAGGTTTACTATTCTATGGCATTACAAACTGTCTCATTTACAAATGGGCTGGTAGTATAAAATTTAATTTGTAAATTCAAGTTTAATCGTGTACTGTTGTTTTCTGAAAAGTGTAGGTTATGAAAAACATGATTACTTTTGTCAGCATCTAGTAAAACGTTATTTAATCCATGCTTTATTGAATATTAGATACACATATACATACATATATACATACATACACACATACATACATACATACATACATACATGTATACATGCATACTGGCATACATGCATAATACACCCATCTTCTCTCAGATACCCGGTGTTCAATTTGTGTTTATGCACACACACACAAAAGAGCGAAGTAGGTCAAGTCACTTCGCATGCTCATTCTCAAAGGAATGATTAACATGTAGGCTGCATCAGTCGGACTTAAAGTACTAGGTCTATCCACTGATATAATAAGACATGGGTATTAACATTTTGTTATTTTTAACACACCATATTTGATAAACGGCAGTGTTATCTGACGGAATCTTCTGTATGCACGGCACGTGACTGTGCATCTGTGTTGTTTGGAACCGGGAACATTAATATCTCATCTATGACTAACTTTAAACTTTCTTAAACAAGGAACAAACTCCCAGCTTGAAAGTCTATCCACTGACCTAACATTACAGCTGGACAATGTAGTATACCTCTGTTGCAAGAAAATGTGATTCCTAGCTGTCAGTTATTGGTGGGCCGAAGCCATCTTTACACAACGGAACAAAAGTCACGTGTTGTTATGTATTCTTCGTCCATTCTGTCCTAAATTCTACAAACGGTTCTTTTCAAAAAATGTCAAATCAACACATACTTTCAATACTCCAGAAAACCTAATTTTGTTGGAAACCCTGCTGTGAGCAAGAGCCAAAAAACTAGCAGCCGAGCTTGACTGATTTCCAAGAGTTATGTGACAAGCTGGAGAACCCATAAATTTACAATGGTGAGCATAAGTATAGTGTAACATCACCAAGCTTCACACCTGATCCTGCGGTAACAATACACACATAGACATACGTACACGAGTTTGTAGTGATAAATATATTGGTATGTCATAATGCAGGGTGCTGCCTTGAGATGTACTACTTAATAAACCTTTTTTTAACAAGAACAGTAGAAATGGCTTCTACCAGATGCCAAATGGTATTCTCTTTCTACCAGAACTGTCTTAATGTTGGCAGTGATTTTGCTGGTTAGATGTTACGCCCCAGTCATTTGCTGCTGGTCTCACAGACAGGATTATTGATGTGGCTCGTAACGTCTTACAAAACAGCTAAAACATTGCACATGACATCAGACATTAATTGCTGGGAGTCCTGTCATCTTGGCACAGTGCAAATTCCACCATCCACTTTGCATATTTAAACGTGAACCTTGGACTGTTAAGAAATAAACTGTCATCTGCAGAGCTGATGATAAAGTAGGCCCCTCTCTTCAGTGGTAATTGTAGATATACAGCCACAGTACTTGTTCTTATGCTTCGAGTATAGTAACACAGGCATTTTTTATCTAAGGGCTGTCACTACAATTAGTAGTGACAGCCCCTGTTTGTCACTCTGGCTTGTATCAAAATATACACTGTGGAGAGAATGGAGTTCTTAGTATTACAGCTATAATATGAAGGGAAGAACTGAGAACCTAGGTTTTTGTAAGTAGGGAGCTGAGTAAAATATTTTAAACCTGGAGAGAGGAAGTGAGAGGATAATGGAGACCATTTCACAATGGCTAGCAGTGGCATGGTTCAGTCTGCATGTTGATGACATGCCTACGCCATCCCACCACGTTGAGTTGGCCCTCAGCACGGAAGACACGGTCGCCACTGCCACATCACGCCAGCTAGTGCTGCTCGTCAGCTGCCTGGAAACAGTGCAATGACCAAGAATGGTGGATGAGAGAATGGAGGATAGCCATCAGCATGTTGAAGAGAACTGCGATGCTCTTTTGCAAAGGTCTGCAGGTGCATCCGCTAAGCCCTGATCAGTACACCTCTTTGGGGAGCCAATCTACTGGGTCAGCAGCCCGTTATCTAGGGGTGACTCTTGTTACGCGACTGACTTGGTCACATCGAATCGATCAGATCTGAAAGAAAGCTGCCCAAAGATTGGGAGTGTTGGGTCCTATCCTACACAGGAGAAGTGGCCCCTCCATCAGAAACGGAGTTCTGCTATGTAATTAGTGTGCCCCATCTGGAGGACAGCTGCTTGCAGCCATGTTGGGACACTGCAGGTGCTTCAATCCAAGTGACTTTACATTGCTACGTTTGTACCTTGGTACAATGGGAACGGTCAAATTCACGAGGATGTTGGGAGTTCCCTTCTTCCTCGACCACATCAGAGGCCTAACCGAAAGTTTCGGCTCAGAGTTAGCTGGTGTGGGAAATCCCTTAGTTCGGCAATTTGGCAGATACCTGCCTGATGAGGATTGACCCAGATAGCCTGCAGTGCAAGCTAAGAGTGAATGAATATGTAAATGAAGGGAGTAACAAGAAAAATATTAGCATAAAGCCTGAAATATTGATATGAACATTTAAAGAAGGCTGATGTGGAGGGTTCATGCTTGAAGAATGTAGAGATGAAAGTGTGAACATACTAAAATATGATAGCATTAGCATGCATTGGTGTGCTAATGGGTTAATTCTTTTGTTTTAGAATTTTTGGTTGTTCTTGTGCATTGCAGATTAGTGGCCATAAGTTCTGTTATTGGTTCTATCCTGAAGGATGGTAATCTATTTTCTATAAACACGGTTATGTTTGCACCTGCTATCGCTGGTCAAGGAACACCTGAACAACAAGAAGCCTGGTTACCTAGAGCTCTGAATCATAAAATACTGGGAACATATGCTCAGGTAAGGGCTAATGTGGTAACTGAGCTGAATTGACTGTATGCAACTGGGTTTTCTTCACTTGTTCAGCTGATCAGGAAATTTCCACCTTTCGTATGGAATGTATAATTTCATCATTTATTTTAATGCATGTATCGTGTGTCTTTTATTGTTTTTATTTCAACCAACTAATGCACAAATATATATCACAACAGTATCGCTTTATCTGTTGTACACTCCTACACGTTTCAACATCTCTTTGTCATCCTCAGGGAGTTTTACTTTTCTGCCTCACTAAATTACATAAATTCTTAAAATTGAAGCTGTTGAAATTACAATTCCATAAAATTATTAGATTAAAGTATATTAAAATATTATTAGGTCATCACTTAGTGATACAATAAAAATCTATTTGATGTTATAATATCTTGTGCAAGCAGTGTGTATTTGTGGCTGCACATACAATCTACAAGAAATATGGAAGTTAGTGTATGGATGTATGGATATTATATTGTGGACTTATTGAGTATACTTAATGATGGACTTACTGATGAATGAGCTAAAGGTCAATGAACCCAACCCACTATACTCCTTGGCCAACATAACAAGACAACATGTCACAGAAGCTGATACCCACCCTGACTTGGTACACACCAGACCAGCACACCAACAACAAAAAAAGTGATGAGTCCATCATTAAATATATTCAATATGTCCACGATATAATAGCTGTATATCCATACACTAACTTTCATATTTATTGCAGATTGTATATGCAGCCATACATACTTGCACAAGGTATTATAATGTAGAACAGATTTTATTGTATCACTAAAGGACAACCAAATAAAATATTGTAATATACTTCGGAATTGTAATTTTAACAGCTTCAATTTTAAGAATTTATGTAACTTAGCAAGGCACAAATGTAAAACTCCATGAAGATGACATACATATGTTGAAACATATAGGAGTGTGCATTATGTAAAGATACACTGTTGTTATATATATTTGTGCTTTGGTTGGTTGAAATGAAAATAGAATTTCATCATTGTGTTCATAAACTCCCACCACTAGGTCCTACCCAGAGGTGGCTGAATCCAGTTCACTCCTTCACTTTGTGTCTAAGATCCATTTAATATTATCCTCCGTCTGTGTCTAGTTTTCTCAGGGAGGAGCTAGCAGGCAGTTTTTGTGTTAATATTACAGTCTTCTGGGATGTGATGTTGTTTAGTTTAGTAGTTAGGTACCAGAAACCTTTTGTCTCTGCCTTCAAGAAGGAACAGGTGACTGCAATTCAGACAGTTTGCTCTTCACTGTTCTAGCCCATCCAGGTTTCATTGGCTTTTACTTATCCCCACCCTTATCATCTCTCCATATGTATGTCAGATATTATTTTCCTACATGATTTGCAATGGTACCTTGAAAATGGAGGCAGCAGGTTCCTCTGAAATGTTAGAAAAATTGTCCTCTTCCACAAGGCATTAGTACCTAGAACGAGAATCAACATTGTCAGTGTTTTTGTAGCCACTGTGCATGAAAAATCTGTCTGAATATAAGGCCTTGTTTTTCATTTTTAGACTGAACTTGGACATGGAACTTTTGTCAGGGGTTTGGAGACAACAGCCCATTATGATCCTAAAACTAAGGAGTTCATTCTCAACAGCCCAACTTTAACATCCTACAAGTGGTGGCCTGGTGCAAGTGAGTTTTTTCTGATACCTTCTAGGTAAAACTATTGGAAATGAATGGAAGGTGCAATGGGCCAGAAAGGAATGAACACAGATGGTGCAGTTAAGGTGGGTTAACTGCTGTTGCATCTTACATTCCACCTCTCACCTACACCAACACCAGTAACAAACCAAGAATAAAAAAGAGTGTCAAAATGCAAGGGTCATTTGGTGAGAATGGGTGATGGCATGCAGAGGGAAGATAGGTGCTAGGTAGATGGGTAGGTTCATGGTATGTTCATTCTTTCTCTGATCCAAAATTAGTAGAATTCCTCTAATTTGGCACCCATGGGACTGGACAGGTGCTGGATTATCAGATAGTATTTAAATTTTGCAGCTAGCCTCCAGAGAATATACACTTGTCAATTATGTTAATTTCATTATAAAAGTACTCGGTTCTTTCAATTATCACAGGCCCTGTCACGGGTGTTTTCTTGGAACACACTTACATGACAACTTGTTCAGTTGTGCTGTTTCCAGGTCTTGCTTCAAAAGGCCCTTCATAATTTCACTTGATGCCATAAGGGATTGTAATTGGTCAACCTGTTTTCTTTTAACATAGATGACTGAGAGTCCAATGTTGTGTTAAACCTTTACCACAATTTGTCTTTTGCCATTTTCAAGCCACCTGATCATGTCAAGTTTCTGAGGAATCATTGATGTTAAGTGTTTTCTCTTGTAATCAGCACCTTGTTTTCTCATCTTTGTATATATTGAGGCCATTTTAATAGCTTAGTGGAGTCATTAAATGTCAGGTGACACAAGGTAAAGTCACAAATCGGGCGGAAACTCTGGTCACAGATTGTACATATCCCATCTTGGGACTTTCTTCCTCACGTGCCAAACTATCAGGATTTCCAGAGTATCACTGGGCAAATTAAAGGAAATTTACTGTAGTCATTGTACCTATTTCTGACACTAGGAAGAAATGAGTTTACAATCATTTACACTGAGCAAGGTAAGTTGGGTTATTGTGTAATTGGTTACTTGCAATGTGTGCCCTTGTTGGCATTGCTGTCAGTAGTCCCATTTCTTTTCTGGCTTTGTATGTCTTGTTATGTTCTGCTACATTGGGGGCAGCATTGGTTTTAACTTGTACAGGTTTTGTCTCTTTCTGCATCCTTCCACAGGATGTTGGGTAGTTGAAGTAAGATGTCCTGTCAAGAGAGGCTGTGCTGTACTTTTGATAAATACATACATACATACACACACACACACATATATATATATATGTATATATATAGAGGGGGTGCTGATAAGTCCTTAGCCCGACCTACTTCCCGATGTCATAGGACAGAATCAATAGTGTCATTGGAAAGAGTCTGTTCATGTGCCGAATTGCAAGTCTTTTCTTGTTACAGAGGCTGAAAGGAAGTGTGTCAGGCGACACGCGCGATTTCAACAACATGAAGACACGAGCTGTCATCAAGTTCCCCCCCCCCCTCCTTACAAGGCAGGGTGTGGAAGGAAATTCACGCCATTCTGACAGAAACATTAGGGGAACATGCACCATTGTATGCCACTATAAAAAACTGAGTGGCCCAGTTTAAATGTGGTGATTTTTTCACGTGTGATGCGCCTCGTCGTGGACAACCCAAAACAGTGACCACCCTGGAGATTATTGATCAAATTCACGAGCTAATCTTGGAAGACCGCCGGATTTCAGCTAAATCAATAGCTGAGCAACTGGGCAACTTACATTAGCAGGTTGGGTCCATCATTCATGAAGATTTGGACATGCGGAAGCTCTCCACGACGTGGGTCCTGAAATGCCTGAATGCGGATCAAAAATGTCAACATTGCCAGTCATCTGAGAAAAATTTGGAATTTTTTCGGTGTGATCCAAATGAGTTCCTGTCACGATTGGTGACCATGTTCGAAACTTGGTTATATCACTATGACCTGGAGACAAAGCAACAATCAGTGGTGGGGCGGCATAGCAGCTCACCCTGCCCCAAAAATTTCCGAGTCCAAAAATCTGCTGGAAAAGTTCTTGCCTCGATTTTTTGGGATCAAGACGGCATCCTCCTCATTGATTATCTTCCAAAGGGCCAAACCATCAATGTGGAGTATTCCTCTTCTCTGCTGGTGCAATTGAAGGACATTTTGAAGGTAAAAACGCTGCCGGAAGATCACCAAGGGGGTCTTGTTCTTGCATGACAATGCCCCGGCGCAGCGGGCACTTGCAACCCAGAAGAAACTGGTCTACCTGGGCTTCCATTGTCTTGATCACCCACCCTATTCTTCGGATCTGGCTCCGTTGGACTACCACCTGTTCCCTGGACTGAAAAAAACAATTGAAAGGTCGCCATTTTTTGTCCGATGTGGAGGTCATTGCTGCCGCAGAGACCTGGTTGGATGGACAACCTTCTGAATTTTTTTTTGAGTGGCTTGCAAAAGTTAGAGCAATGGGCTAAGAAGTTTACTGAGCTTCGTGGGGAGTATGTTAAATAAATCCTGAGTTTGGTCACTGTAGCCTGTTTCCTTCCTGGTCAGGCTAAGGACTTATCAGCACCCCCTTGTACATACATACATACATACGTACATACGTACATACATACATACATATGTAAAACATACATTTCATGGATACATAAGTGTGTCATAGAGACAGTATGATGTGAACATGTCATAAATGCATGTATACAAATTTGCAGCGTAATACTACAAACATTTTACAAAAACATTATGAATCATCTTTATCCATAACAAAATTCATCTACAGAGTAAAAGGAGTGTGTGTGTGTTTTTAGGTATTTCTTAAGGCTGCTTTAAGTTTTGCCTTGTTCTGGAGAATTGATGCATTAGGTGGTAAAATGTTGAAAATTTATGCCAGCATAGAATGTACTTTTTTGAAAACAAGATGAGTGGGCATTTGCTCTATGAAGATGATGCTTATTCCTGGTATTGTGTATAGATGAATTTGTTTGAAATATTCCCTGATTATTGATAATGAAGGTCATTAATGAAAGTGTATACTGGCATGGAATGTGTAGAATGTCTGTTTGTTTAAATAGACTTCTGTAAGAGGTTCTGGATTGTGCACCAGCCATAATTCTGACGATTTTCTATTGTAAAATGAAAATCTTCCCACTGTTACCCCCAAAAATAATTCTGTAATGCATGGAAAGGGAGAAATTACTTGACATTTGTTTTTTAGAATTTGGGAATTTGTAGTGAATTGTGGTGATTATATTTGTGTAACTTGTATTTTGTGTGTTGGCATGTTGGAAGGTTTTAAATTATAGTTAGGATATAAGTTATGTTGAGAAAGTTACACATGCTAACAACAGGAAGGCTGTATCTTGCAATATATCTTAGTAATGGCACATTCCTGTATGTTTGTATACGCTGATGCTAAGTGAACTCAAAAGGCGCTGAGTTAGGGGTTTTGCCTGTAGAATGGACGTACATTGTCTTTGTGATCCACCTTTTGACAAGTGTAGACGCAAAAACCAGAGTGTTCTGGGGAAGGCCTCAAAATGAGCCTTGTGCCCCAGATTTTCCTGTTCATACCAGGTGAGTGGTGTGTGGTACATCAATAATTCCAGACTAAAAGGCAAATGATTTAGAAGAGTTTTGTTGTTTTTTTCCCCCTCCCCAAATTTAGGGAAGACAAGGGAATTGAAATTGCGTAGATGATCTGCCTTCATGTTGCTAAGCCAAAGTGTGGTAGAACAGATTTAAATCATGTAGATATAATTTTTTTCTTTTGTGTGGTAGTGTAGGTATATTGAGAATATACATCCATACATACATACATATATATATATTTTACTAAGAGAAATGTAACCTGTATTCTGTCTGTGTTCTGCTGGGATGTAAGCTGTGGTGAAGTTTCAGGTATAATCCAATCCCAAGTACTTCCTTGTATGGGTTGTTTTATTACAAGAGTATTGGTAAATTTTTATGAGAATTTGATGCACTTAATGTGTAACAGATTTAATACTTATGATTGTTTAAAGCATGTGACATTGTGATAACAACTGGAGTATTTATTTTGAGGGAATTATTTTAATAATATACTTGTGAGATTAGTACATCTAGAGACAAGTAAATTGTATACCGAAAAAGTGGAAACGAGAAAGTTGTGTCAGTAATCAAACTCTAGTCTTCCTTCCTAAACCCAGGCTGTTATATTTTGATTCATATTGTTTAGTACTTCATGGAATTGGGGTCTATTGTTGTTGCAGTGGGACACACAGCAAATTATGCTGTTGTGGTGGCACAGCTGTACCTGCAAGGAGTCCATCGTGGTATTCATCTCTTCATTGTTCAGCTCAGAGACGAAGAAACACATGAACCTATGCCAGGTAGAGTGGAATAGTTCATTTTGCTCCCCACCCCCTGCCCCACACACAATAATCTAGTATCATTAATCTTCTCTTGTTTAGATCTACAAATGAATGCCAGTCACATAAAATTAAAAATCTACTTGAATTTGAAATGGTTATTTCCAGGGTGATCATGCCATGGGTTGCGTGATTAGTTGCCAGACTGTTTCCATTAAGGCTTCAGTTAATTTCCAAAGCAGTCTATGTGGGATTTATGGTGGACAAAATGGCAGTGAGAAAGTTCTGTCCTTGTGTAATTTGGTTTTTCCTTTTCAGGATCATTCCAACAATGCTATATGTTCATTTAGCTGTCCCTGATGTTATATAATCTTAACAGTTGATAGCATTTTTAAGTCACACACTTGAAAAAAACTTTTGTCCACGAGTGTGTACCACACATAAATCAGTAACATGAATGCTATGAGTTATGAGGTTATTGTGCTGGTGGGTATTGTAAAACTGTCAGATTTGAGGTCTCGCGGCAGTGTGCTTGGGGGTTCAAGCCTTCTGGGATATGATGCTTTGTTGCTGGGTGAGTTGTTCACAATGTTTTGAAGGAATATGGTTCCTTCACCTTTAGGAGTAAGTGCTTAAAGAGGGGGACTGCAAATTTGCTCTGAGCGTGGTATGTATGCTTTGTCATTAATGTGAAATGAACATATTGTATGTTAATTCTCTTTCAGGTATTAAAATTGGTGAAATTGGTACAAAACTGGGTATGAAGACTATTAATAATGGCTTCCTTGTGCTTGAAAATGTCCGCATTCCTCGTGAACAGATGCTGATGAGAAATTCCAAGGTGCTGGAGGTAAGAAATACACATTTGTGTGCCATCTTGAGACACGTTTATTTTTCATTTTCATTTTCAAACAAATGTTAAATTGACTGAATTATTATGGTATATTCTATGGTTTGAAAAGTTTGCACTAGGAGACAGCATCGTTTTTTTTTGGAGTGATACAGTCTATCAACCCTTCAACACCAGCCTCAGCACCCACTAGTGACCTTTAATTCTTCATATGTTGTTGGCTTCTGGACTTAATACTGACTTACACAGCATTCAATTAATCTGCTGTCATGAACAGTTTCAAGTATTTGAATAAAGGTAGACCAACTTGATGACACATGCTTTATTATGTCAACTTACTGCTCAACATGTTTCGGATGTTAATACATCCATCTTCAGGAGCTTGCGACTACTTGGTGCATTATTGTGTAGGCTGTAATGATAGAGGTTTATGTGTTAATTTATATATCTGGTTGTAAGTGTTATACCTATATTGTGTGTAGTGTGTGGCTCTGAGTGAGTGTGTTTCTGCAAGTGTGTGGTGTCCTGTAGTTCTTGAACATTTTGTGTGTGGTTGAGCAGTAAATTGACATAATAAAGCAAGTGTCATCAGGTTGGTCTACCTTTATTCAAATATCAAGATGATGCACGGTCCAATACGCGTAAGTTTCAAGTATATAGTAATGTCATTGCTTTGCATGTGCAGACATACATCTGAGCTTTCTGTCAGTGTATTAATATGTTTTATATCTCAAATTTTAATGCATTTGAAGCTACTGATCTCTAAATCATTTTTAAGAATGTATGTATAATATATAGAGCACTAGACTTGCTATGTGCTGCATATTACATTTTGTATTTTATTATGAAACTAATTATTTTCATATTCTGTGTGAAGTGTTACATCTTTATCTTTAGATTACTATTATGATTTGTATCTGAATGATGTTGGTTATGAAGTATTGATTTGTGTAATGAGAAACAGTATCCCTTCTCATATTTTGGTTAATGGGGTGTACTGTCAGCACTATTTAACCTATATGAACATTTTTTACACTGATTGAAAATAGAAGTCCCAAGCTATTGGGTGGTGTATATCGAAAAATGTCAATTCTAATGCTATTCGTCACTCCATTTCTTCTTGACCTAGGCAGAAGTTTGCATGTGCACTCAAGATCACTTGGTGCATTATATTCTCTCTGTGGTCATATGCCTGCGTTTATCTTGCAGAATTTGGTAGATAAGCTTTATCTCTTGGCGCTGTTATACATTAATGTTCATTATGGATTTAGAGTGATGTTTATTGAATGGGCTTATTGAAAGAAAGTTATCTTCACCTTTTGCCACAGTGTTTATTATTCCTTCCACACATAAATATTTCTTAGAAACAAGAGATGTCTGCTAGTAGACAAAACATGGAACAATAGTTCTGTATATGAATGGCCACTTGTTACTGGCTGCAACCTGAGTTATTATGCTTGTAATTATGTTTCACTTTTCCCCTTGGAGTGTCTGCTAGGAATATTTTTAGGTAGGAAAGTTTTGAACAAAGAGATAAGTAAACATAATCAAATTCTGCACTCTTGCTCCATAAATTGTAAAGCTTCTGCTTGTAATTCCCATGATAATTTGAAATCATGACAATTTTAGGAAAGTATTGCATTAATTGGAAATCTGTATAAAGTTTGTGTGAGACATGTTAATATCAATCTGTATACATTTCCTAACACGTTAACAGTTTGTTTGCTTTTAAATTTTGCAGTTCATATTTAAAGCATCTGTAGAGGGACGTTGCATCCTTGGAGGTAAACATTTAAATGTTCTCCGTCCATTGACTAAGGTTGTTTCAAATACCCATTGTTCTGAAGGGTTAAATTTAAAACTTTAATATCAAGTGGGGCCATTTGCTTTCCATTTGGTTATTTGTATATCATAAATTGTTACACTTCTTTACTAAATCCACTGTAAGTACATGTTCTTTTGAAGTCATTATTGTCATCTCTTAAGCTGCCACATAATTAACCATTCCACCCCTTCTCCATATTCATATTTCATCCTTCAGCCCTTGATACTTTATAATATTAGTAAATGAGAAGTGTTGCTAAATGAAACCCTCAAGTTTTCTGCTGTTACTGAACCACATGCTAGTGACATCTGGTACATATTTTGTGAACTTGACAGAAATGCTTGTGGTAGAAGGTAAAGTTGTCCTGGTGCATGTAATTAAGGCATCTAGGGGGGAGTAGAGTTATGGCTTCTGTCATTCTTAACCTCAGCATTAGATGGAGGTGAGTGGTCAGCCTCATGCCTCCGCTGCTTTACTCCCAGGGAAAGAGTCCATTGTATATGTCAAAAAGGAGGCTGAGTGTGCACCAGAGTCAGTCTGGACATTTTGGAGGGAGAAAAATCACTTTCCCCTTCCACGATTTGAACCCCAGATCATCCAGTTCATAGCCCAGTCACTGAGTCACTGTACTGAATATGCTGTCCAGCTCCAATAATAGTGGTAAATTTTGTGAAGTATGCTCCTTGTCATGGGGCATTTTGCTGATGTGTTTTATGTCCTTCTGTTATTTGACAGATCTTGGATTTATAAATGCTGTTGTGTAAATGTATATGTGAAATTTTTCCTAAAGCTATAAAAAAATTATAAAATAGCTTGTAGTTATTATAGTTCTGTTATTCATTACCATGAATTGCTGTCTTAACATTCTTTGCATGCCTGTGTCAGGGGTGTTATATGTTACCACTCCTTGGATTAGACCAAATTGTTTTTTACTGAAATTGACACTACTGGTGAATATGTAGTGTCTCACCATACAAATTTTGTAGCTTAGAGTTCCAGTAATTCATCTTTTATCACCATCAGCAACTTACTGACCATCAAATCACACTTCAGGACCACACATTAACTGTGTGTTACACTTGATAAGATGGTGTGACTGTCATATCTGTATTGTTCAAGATAAATTAAGATACAGTTTTCCTTGTGCTTGAGCACCCTGTCATGAAGATGTATGGGGCAGTGGAGGTACAGATCCTTGTCTTTTTAATCTTGGCACCAGGTGGTCAGCTTCACACTCTGTCTCCTTTACTCTCACAGGAAGATCCTTTACTTCAAGATATTTTTCCCCTTCTCTAAAGTGTCCAGACTGACTCTAGGGCCCACATGACCTCCTATTCATTGGGTATCAGGGGCTGTTTCTTGAATGGTAAATTGGCAGTGGTGTGCAGGTAACTGCTGAGCTCCATGTAGTGCAAAGGTTAAGAATGAGAGGATATATCCCACTGTTCTCCTTATGTTTTCAAGACGTGGACAGGGACAACTTTACCCTTTTTTCTGTACGTTTACTAATATTGATTGTTTAGTTCTTCCCAAGTTGGAAATGTGTATGTCTGTCTCTGTCTCTTGTTGGTCTGTTAAACTAAAAGGAGCACTTACACCATGTGCAGGGGCAGATTAACTGTGAAGCTAATGAAGCTTGAGCATCAGGGCCCCCCACTTGCATGGGCCCCTTCCAAGTCCCTTTGAATGACTCCAGAAATGCACTAAAAATGCCCAAAGTCTTAGAGCTCATATATGAAGGAAACTTAATTGAGGTTTTCCAAAGTTTTGCAATAGTCCTGAAAATTTACATGACATTACCATTAATGAATTGTGAAACTGAAACATATCTAGATCATCAATAATAAAAAACAAATTTGAATCAAACTGCTAGAGGAAAGACTGAGTTATCTTTCTATTTTGTCTACAGAAAATTATATTACAAAATCATTGTCATATGAAGATGTGATAAAAAGAGTATGCAGCTAGTTTTGTAGCAAAAATGTGTTATAGAAGTGTGTCAGGCAGTTAATTAATAAAAAGATCATGTTTTTTCCCCAGATTTTGTGATGTTTATGGTATTTGTCAGCTTTTTTATATTTGTTAATTTGTTGTGGTTTCTTTTCTCATTCTAAATACATATTCACTTTCATGCCTAATTTTGTATTCTTTGACTTAAAGATGGCCCCAGAAATTGTATAACCTTCAGGCCTCACAAAACCTGATTCTGCCCCTGACCATGTGTAATTACTCACAGTAACTACAAAAAGAGCCATATACAGGTCTTTTTTGACTGAATAGAATTTAGCAAAAAATGTAACAAAATGTCATTTGAAAGAAATATTGTACTCCAAAGCCTTGTTTTATGGCTTTTTTCTTTAACACTCCTTACCAATCTACATACATCTTAATTTATGCCCTCTCACTTTTGGTATAACGCCCTTTGGATGGCTGTGTTCTATTGTGCATACCCCTTATTTCTGTAGGGAAATGTCTTTTGATTTATGTCCACTTTTCTCAGGCGAAAACAGGCCTTGGTGTATTTAAAAATAATTGTGATTAAACTACTAAGAAATGTTAGTATCTAAGTATATATACAGAAGTTTATGTGTCTGCACACATATGTGTGTGTGTGTGTGTGTGTGTGTTTGTATGCATGTGTTTGCAGGCAGGAATGCAGTACATACTTGTGTATGCAAAACTGAACAAACATGTAAACACCTTTATTTTCTTGGCAATAATCACACATCGAATCGTATTTATCTTGTACATATGTAAATCTGGCACCGTTGGTGACGGTGTGTGATGTGCATTGATGTTTTGGTCAGGACGTCTAGAGCGCATTGTAAGAAGAGTTCTGTAGATTGCTATCAGTCTATTTACTTCATTTTTGCACTTCAGGATGGCTCCTATGTCAGATCTCCAAATGAAAAGCTGGCATATGGGACTATGATGTTTGTTCGAGTGGTGATGCTGCGAAGTGCAGCTACTGATTTGGCAAAAGCATGCACCATAGCGATACGTTACAGTGCCGTGAGGAGACAATCTGAAATGAAACCTGGGTGAGTACTGTAGCAAGACCTGATGTATAGTGTTGTGGCAGTATGATTCACGCTTTGGACTCTTTCACTATCAGATGAGTAATGAAGAATTCAAGTTTCAATATACACCATTATGGTGGATTTGAGGGAGTGGCTATGTCTTCTTTCAGAAATAATTTCTTTCATGGATTTCGTAATATGAGACTAGCCAACAAGTCTCGAAGAAATGTGGCAGAGTTCAGGTATTGGTAAGGACAGCAATAGGAAAATTGCATTCACCAAGAAGTCAAGAGCGGATTAAGTTTGAGGAACAATTGCTACTGCTGTGTTTAGAGTCCTTTATTTTCCTGTCTCCAGTCCAAACACCCTAAGATTATGTATATGTAACTGTAATTTTTTCCTCTTACTTTTCCTCCCTCATGTCTGTTCTGCCTCATTTCCCCCTCTTGTCCTTCTCCGGTACTACAACCAGATTCAGGCCTTGGCTCCCTCAACTGTGTTATTCCGCTGGTTCCTAACAGCTTTGGCTAATGTGAACTATTGTTTTACATGTTGTTTTGTCTGCATGTAAAACGTGGGCTTTCATTGCAAAGGAAGACCATGAGATTTGGTCAGAAAGTAAGTTTACATTTATTATGATTTTGTAACCGAATAATTTTCTAGTCTCCATGGCAGTTGAGACAGGCGTCCTACTGGAACAAGATCTGAGAAGAAATCCCTAGGCTTCTATTCAAAAACTGCTGCAACATCCCAGCCAGAATTTGTTTATGCACTGAGAAATTTCAGGCCTTTGGTGGTTGAGCATTTGAGGGGACCAGGGTTGGAGCCTATGGGCAGTCTGTAGGAAGAAGGCTCAGCTTTTCCCTAGGCAGATATGCAACAGTTTTTCAGGCTGAGATATATGCTATCTTGGCCTGTGTCTGTGAAATTCAGTTTCAGAATAGATTGGAAAAATACATGAGTATCTGCTCTGATAGTCAGGTGACTTTGAAAGCTCTTAAGGCCCTCAGGACAGCGTCTCGCTTGGTCCATCAGTGCCAAAAGTTTTTGAATGACATCTATACCTGGCATGCAGTGGGGCTGTACTGGGTCCCTGGACATGCTGGAGTGTGAGTTAATGAGATCACCGATGAGTTTGCAAGGGGCGGCTCTGTTCTGGGGTTTCTTGGACCTTAGCCGGCCCTGGAAGTCTCTAGACAAGACATACAAAAAAGGCTTTGTCGCTGGTTGGTTAACCAGCATTGGACAAGATGGCGAGGCCTTGGTGACACCCAAAGACAGGCTTGAGAACTAATCTCGGGACCTAGTTTAGGTGCCTAGGTTAAATTCCTGATCTTTAATAGGACTCAATCCAGGGCTGCTGGACAAACCATTGTGTAGGAGGTGTGGAGTGAGAGAGGAAACCTCAGCCCAAATTCTTTGTGAATGTGAAGCTCTGGCCTCACTCAGACATGTGTATCTGGGCTCCATTTTGCTGGAGCCTGAGAATATTAAGAACATAAGCTTGGGGGCCATCTGGAACTTCAGTAAAGTTATGGGGCTCCCATGATTTGACATGGGACACAAAGGGCCTGCTAATTAAGGCCTAAGTGCATCGGGACCACAAGGTCCCGAACCAAAGTGCTATCTATCTATCTATCTGTCTGTCTGTCTGTCTGTCTATCTATCTATCTATCTATCTAAACTATCTGTCTATCTATATCTACCTACCTACCTACCTACCTACCTGCATATCCATCTATCTAATCTATCTATCCGTCTATCTATCTGAGCATTTGAGGACCCTGCTGTTACCATCAGTGCACACTGGTGCTGTGGAATCCCCAGAAACTTTGCATAACCATCAAGAGAATGAGACATGATATGACAATGATGTGCCAGCATTGTCCAGGAAGCAGTATTCCCTGTGCTGGAAGGCGTCAAACCACCCTCCAGACAGTTATCCTCCAGAACTCACTAAAGGGCCACAAATTTGGGCCACAGAAAGATGTGATGGCTGTTGTGGTTCTGTGGTTCCAGCAACAGCCAGGGGAGCTCACATCAGATCATTTGAGTGGAATGCATGCCTCAGAGCTCATAGGCAAAATTTTCATTGGCCTATTCCCCTTTATCCAAAAAAATTCCCACATGGGTTTCATTTTAAAAGCCTCACCTACACGTTAGTATGAAATATTGTTTATAAGTCAACAATCACATATGTGGTGACAGCGTGAAACTGAGAGGTTATACCCAGCAAATTTAATGTACTCAGAATCTGTTTTCATTCTTTGAGAAAAGCAGAATTCCTGACAACAGTTCAATGCCTATTTTAAATTTATTATTTTATTTTTGTTTTTATCATTGTTCTTCCAAGACAGCTGTAAAGACAGTTTCACAAAACATAAAAAATTCCTCCAGTTACAAACTACCAATGAAAGGACATAAAAAAAGAGGTAGGAAGAACAAATCACATCTGGTATACTTGTTAAAGTAAAAATGAACAAGAGAAGTAATTTGTTTGTGAATATTTTGAGAGTATAGTTCAGTTCACTTCACTTCACTTTACACTACAACACAGACAGAACACAATTACAGGACTAACAAAAACAGAGCAGATACAACGTGAGGCATATGTGAGTGTTGACTCAGCACCCTCATGATGATGGTGGTGGTGGTGGCAGTGGCGGCGGTGGCGGTGGTGGTGACAATGTTTTAAACAAGAAACAACAGTTTAACGTAGAGAGACGAAAATTGCCTAACAATAAGAACAGTTCACAGCAGAATTATTTGTAACATGTAATTAGCATGATTAACTAAATATATCATTAAGCAAAACTGAATATACTATATCAGTATCTCTACAGATGACATTAGCAGCCAATGTGCATCTAGCAGAAGGACAGTTGCAGTGTTTAAGATCAATATTAAACAAAGTAGTAGTAGTAGTAATAATAATATACAAATAATTATCATAACAGTAGTTGAGAGAAGAACTTATTAGATTTTTCTAAATTTCTTATGTGTTAAATTTGTCAGATGTGGTCTTGCCACCACGTTTATAATCATTGGTTATGAACAGTATTGCATACATACAAGATGTGTCTAAAAAGTTCGGTGAATGGTCCGATATCTCAACGGCAACATGGGCCAGATGCGTGCGAATGCATATGGCTATCCAGAGATACGTCGAGAAGCACCACGTAGTGTAGAATACACGTGACCCTCAGGGTAAACCCGCTGCGGGTAGTTGAACGTAGTCTTTGTGAGAGGTAGGGTCACAGTGCAATGGAGCAACGAGTGCACATCAAGTTCTGCTACAAATTAGGGAAAGCGGTGACGGAGATGCATGAAATGTTGGTGCAAGTGTACAGGACGGAAGCCGTGAGCAGAAAATGTGTTTACGACTGGTTCAAACGCTTTTGCGACGGGAAGGAAACGACTGAGGATGAGCCACGTTCGGGTCGGCCGTCGACAAGCAGAACCTCAGACATGATCGAGCGAGTGCGACAAATGATGGCACAAGATCGGCGAGTGACTTTACGATTGATGGCAGAGGAATTGGGCATTAGCAAGGACACGGTGCACACCATCATCCACGAAGATTTGGGTAAGCGGAAGATCTGTTCCCTGTTTGTGCCGCACAAGCTGACAGACGAACAGAAAGCAAAACAGATGGAAACTTCGGATGATATCATTACCATGTGTGACCAGATTCCATCCTTTCTGCGAACCATCATCACAGGGGATGAGACCTGGTGCTACCAGTTTGATCCGGAATCCAAGCGGCAATCGATGGAATGGCATTCACCGTCTTCCCCACGACCCAAAAAGAGTCACCTGCAAAAGTCCAAGGTCAAGACAGTGTTGATCGCTTTCTTCGACAGTGATGGCATCATCCATAAGGAACTCGTTCCTGCGGGTCAAACTGTGAATTCCGCATTCTACAAGGAAGTTTTGAAACGGTTGCTACAACGCATCCACCATGTTCGGCCAGAGTTGCACAGGACTGGACAGTGGACGTTGCTGCACAATAACGCGCCTGCGCACTGTGCGATCTGTGTGTACCAATTCTTGGCTCAGCACAGTGTACCTGCTCTCGATCATCCACCATACTCCCCTGATCTGGCGCCTGCAGACTTCTTTCTGTTTCCCCGCCTGAAGAGCATCATGAAAGGTGCACGTTTTGCAGACGTGGCAGCAATCCAAGAACGTGTGACAGCGGTTCTGCAATCGATTCCTAAAGAGGCCTTTGCTGACAGTTTCCAGAAGCTTTATGAACGTTGCCAAAAGTGTGTTGTGAAGAATGGCAATTATTTTGAAGGCCAATAAATTTAATTTGTTTGTATCTTCTGTTTTGTTTGTTTTCTGATACCATTCACCGAACTTTTTAGACACACCTTGTAATGTGTAGAGGTGACACATTTGCATTCAGAATTTTGGTACACAAACCTGTTCAAAAACGTCCACTTAGAAGACCAGGAAATGTAGAGATAATGTTAAATTGGAAGTCATGGGTACAGCTTGTGAGGGTGGGAGATATGACCTTGTTTGTGTTCATGATCATATCATTTCTGGCTTGTGTATGAAGGGTGCTGAACCTTAAGGTTCTTAGTTATGGAAACTGTGTTCACACATTACTGTCGGTTATATAATTTTCTTCTCATGGAGATTATTGAACATGACAATTCGATACACAGTATAGGTCATTAACTAGTCTTTATCGACTTTTGGGATACATATTAATTTTTTAGTATGAAATGCAAAACGAGAAACAAATACACATAGAATTAATTTTTTAAAGCTCACTTGCTACCTAAAACATTTCTAATGAGTAAAGTTTTTTTTATGTATGTACCTTCTATTATTTTTGATGGATAAAAGTGTGTCCTTATTACAGCTGTGGACTGAAACAGTTTCTGTGCCATCTTATCTCCACAACCACTGTAGCTGTTTTTGCATTACATAACACTGAAATACAGACATATTTTCTAGAACACATTCCATCCATAACTAATGGAGATGCTGTCCACAGTCAAACCAGGTGATAAAGGTACTCTGCCGCAGTATTTTAGAGACTTCATATTTTATCAGTTGAAGAACTAAAACACTAGGTTTATGGTAATCTAGGCTACTTTGGCTATGGCCCAATTTGATTCCAGGAGTCCTTCCTTCACTGTGTGTACAAAATGAATACAATTTATTCAGTGGTTGAAGAATGCCCCATCATTTTCATAACCCAGCTCCACAACACTAACATTTGCAGGATTTCAGGCTTTTGCAGAAGTATGAACATGATGGTCTTCTGGGATGATAAAGTGATGATGGGCACCAGTGTTTCCTCTCTTCCACCCCCATGAGGGGGCAACAGTTTCCCTTGTAATAATTAGGAGGATGAAACTCTTCAGAATAGAAAGGGCCGTGAAGTGGAAAAACAGCTTCTTTGTCCATTTCCAGGTCTCCCTCCTAATGGACTGACTGGAGATGAGAAGAAATTATCCATGTATTTTCAGTCCTTGCAGTAAGTCATGTTTCAATTGCATGATTGCAGCAATTTCATGAGTCCTACTTTGACTAAATACTCTAATGTTTTATGCATGTCCTTTCATATCATATTGCTTGTAGATTTTATCCAAAGCTTTTTGTGTTTCATTGGTACATACTGTTTGGATGTCTTTTTGCTTCAAGAATATAATAATTCCATCAACTGCTGAAGTTGGGCTGTAATATTTAGCACTTGCATTACTGAATTTGACATATGCAAGGTGTGAGCCCAAATTTTCAGGGCTGGCCATGTGGGGTGCTAACTGGACATAACATGGCTGTGTGTTGCTAGGTATGGTTCAGTTAATTCATTGTGTTTTAGTGTGATGAGTGTCACTGCAAGAGAATGTTGCATTTTTATGCAATTGGCTTCTAAGTGTGTTGGTGCTGAGTGTTTTCTCTGATCATTTAGCCCAGTGAAATGGCAGACCATAACAAGCAGACAGTTTGTAGCATTGAAGAGATGGCTTCTGAGATTTATGAAATGTCTCCGTCATTGGGTGAATATGCATGAGAATCAGTGTGTAATATCATATATTGTACTGTGAGTATCTCTTGTTCTTCAAGTGTTCTGTTTGAATAAATCTTTATATTGTGCAACTGGAAGGTACAAAAAAAACAGTTTTGCATGTTTGGCACATTGAAACAAGTAATTGTGCAGTGTTATGTTCTGTCCAGTGAAGGGATAAAAAAATATTGCTATTGCTTTACCCTCTGGAAAGACCCGGTACCCACTTTACAGGAGGCTGGGTGGGCTCCAGGGCTGGTCTGGACAGGTGGAAAGTCTCGTCCCCACCGGAATTTTTTTATTAACTACAACTTTATTGATCCATCAGTACACAAATACAATGGTTGTATGGAAGATATCTCAGTAATGTATTGTTAACAGACTATTGTCCTTGTGTTCGAATTGCATTGTTCGTTTGTTACCCTAGGCCCTTAGGAGAACGCCGTTATGGTGGTGATGTCATCGGTCGGAGGAGTCCTTGCAGGTATGGTACTGTGACTCAATTAACCTGCAGCTAGAGGGAACACAGTTTCTGCAGGTGATGTGTGTCGGAGATTATATTATCTCCAAGTAATTCCCAACCTTTTTGCACCGGCAGGTTATTTGATATGCTTTCCATCGGGCACGCCTCATGAAATCAGCGTAGTTGATGGTCGATACTCGATGCCAGTGTTGTTTACAGTAATATATCATGTGGGCGAGGATCCACAAAATTGCCCGATGCCTCTGTGGTGGCCAAAAGTGAAAACTCAGATGGACGGTCCACTCCGGTAGAATGTATTTCGGGTCCATGCGAAGGATGATCGCTCTTCTGGAACGGGTCCACCTCCAAATGTCGGCCCCTTCGCTACGCTCAGTCAGCCTGTGAATCAGTGTCTACTCGACCGCAATGTTGGCAGTTCGTGGTACTTTGTTGTATCTTGGCTAGTCGGTCGTTGGTGGGTATGAGATCATGAATAACCATAAACCAGGCTAATTGTAAGTTCCTCCGATGACCATACTGCGTGTAGGTTCGCCCACACCTTAGACCATGGGGTGGTTGGGTGTTGTGTCATGATCCGTGCATCCCGTGCCCCTTTCAATGCCAATGCCATACTGTGTAGTGAGGCATAGCATAGATATGTTTGTGGAAGCATTGGGGGGGGGGGGGGCCCCACCTTGTACGGGGGGGGGAAGGATGCCCGTTTTGGGGGGTT